>Ga0255338_1000640_pt1 | contig 95088 bp, 86 predicted proteins | sample MeOH1_35cm_T4_19_FD_203715 | JGI IMG/M metagenome (GOLD analysis project Ga0255338, IMG submission 203715) | Sandy soil microbial communities from University of British Columbia, Vancouver, Canada - MeOH1_35cm_T4_195 | ecosystem: Engineered > Artificial ecosystem > Sand microcosm > Unclassified ...
ATCTGTCAGCTACCGATCTCGGTGTCATTTCAGCTAAAGCAACTCTAGAGCAAGCTGGGTTGTCGCCAGACAAAGTGGATCATGTGATTTTTGGAAATGTGATCCAGTCTGGAGCAGACGCGATTTATATTCCCCGCCACATCGGATTGAAGGCGGGTGTTCCAGTGAACGTCGGGGCTCTTTTAGTGAACCGTCTTTGCGGAAGCGGTTTTCAGTCTTGGACGTCGGCGGTGCAGATGATTCAAACTGGTGAGGCCAGTGTCGTTTTGGCAGGGGGCACGGAGCAAATGTCACAAGTTCCTTACGTCGCTCGGAGTATGCGCTTCGGCGGAATTCGCATGGGGAACGGCGAGCTCGAAGATTACATGACTGCGGCGCTGGTAGATGCGTACACAAAAACACCGATGGCCATCACTGCTGAGAACCTCGCAGTGAAGTACGCTATTAGCCGCGAAGAAGCCGATAGATATTCGATGCAATCTCAGCAGCGCTACAAAGCGTGTTTAGATCGCGGTGGATTTGCCGAAGAGATGTGCTCAGTCACGATTGAAGGAAAAAAAGGGACTGTGGTTGTGGATAAAGACGAACATCCGCGTCCTGAGTCGACTCTCGAGAAGATGGCGCAGCTCAAGCCCATCTTTAAAAAAGATGGGATCGTGACGGCGGCGGGTTCGTCTGGAATCGTTGACGGCGCTGCCTGTTCTTTGTTGATGAGTGAATCTAAAGCAAAAGAACTTGGTATGAAACCAAAGGCACGCATTATTTCCTATGCCTCTGTGGGCTGTGATCCAAGCATTATGGGTATCGGTCCTGCAGGCGCTTCGCGTTTGGCTTTGCAAAAAGCGGGATTGAAACTGGAACAAATGGATCTCGTGGAAGTGAACGAAGCTTTCGCGGCTCAGTATTTGGCTGTGCAAAAAGAACTTGGTTTGAATCCAGAGAAAACGAATGTCAATGGCGGCGCGATCGCAGTCGGCCATCCGCTGGGTGCTTCCGGCACTCGCATCATGAACCATTTGGTTTATGAAAGTCATCGTCGTAAAGCAAAGTACGCGCTCGGAAGTGCGTGCATCGGCGGCGGTCAAGGTATTGCAATTATCATTGAAAGAATGGACTAAGAGTGGACGTAGGATTTAATTTACATCAAAGAGTGGCTCTGATCGCAGGGCCGATGAGTAGTACTGTCTCCAGCATCGTCATGGGCCTTACAAGAGCCGGTGCCGATTGTGTGATCTTAGATCCTGACAAGTCAGTACCTCAAGCGTTCGTCAATCAGATCAATGATGCCCGAGAAATCAATGACAAGTTCGGGCGCGCCGCTTTTCTGCCTTCTGATTTGATGTCGAAAGATCAAATCAAGGATCTTATCGGTCGCGCTTCGCAAGTCTTCGGCGGTTTGGATATGTACATCGATGCACTGATGATCAATCAGCCGACGCCAATGAAACTCGATGAACCTTTGGAAGGCTTGGATCAGATGTTTGATAAACATCTGAAAAGTTCGCTTTATTTAAGCCAAGGGGTACTCGCTTTTTTCAAAAACCGTAAGCGTGGTCGTTTAATCTATCTTTTAAATGATTCGCCATCAGCCAAGGTTAAAGAAGACGTTGTTGTGCAAGCGATCCGCTCTGGCCTGAAAGATTTCGCAACGGCTCTATCAAAGCAAGTCAGTGAATTCAACATCACAGCAAATACATTATCAATTGCTCTGACCGAAGAATACATTTTGGCTCACGAGCCAGGCGCAAAATCCATCAAAGAGGCGTTGGAAAAAATGAAACTATTGGATCCTTCATTGCGAATCACAGAGCCTGATAAAATCACACAGACAGTGACGTTCTTAGTAAGTCCGCTTGGAGCTTCTATCAGTGGTCAGAACCTAAAACTCTCGTAGGTAGGGCCTTTTCTAAACGCGTTTGTCGACGAGGAGCTTCTCTGCTTGGGCGTAATTTTCAGGAGCTACATACAATCGATCGATGATACGCGTTCCCTCATAGCGAGTGAAAATTTCCGTCGTTTGATCAATCGGTGCCGCTTTATCAAAACGGTCGTACTGGTCCACGACGAAGATCTGCATCGCACGGTCTTCTGCAGATGTCGTATGATACTTTGATAGGCGGGCTTTGGAGCTTGCCCAGATCGTATCGATGCCTTCGCCCTCCAGCATCTTTTTGATATTTTCAGCTCGGCGGTCTTCGGAGGTGTTATGAAACTCGACCAAAACGCGATAAGGTTTTCGCTGAGCAATTCGTTGCGCCCAAGGGTTTTTCACGGTCGCCAAGTGCTCATGCAATTTATAGTCATTATATTTGGTGTACTCTTGAATATCCGACGGCAGGACGAAGGTACAGTCCGGCGACGTCAGATAAAGATTCAGCATCTCTTCATAGATGATGCTCTTGTGATGGAAGTAAACCATCAGATACATATGATGACGAGAAATCAAAAAGTCATCGAAAGCATAAAGAGCCCGGCGATTCAGCGCCAAGTACATCTTGCTGTCTTTCAACTGCGCCGTCATGTTTTGCAAAATCCAAGGAAGATCAATCTTTCCGTAATTTGTTCCACAGAAGTGGGAGTCGCGCTCAAGATAATCCATACGATCCACGTCGAGTTCGGAACTTACTAGCTGGGAAAGAATCGGGCGGTAATCAATCCCGTTATCCACAAAGAAGTCATCAGGACAGATCAGAGATTTATCAATCAAACACGCCACGTGCACTGGACTCAAGTCGGGGAAGCCCCGGCGAATCGTTTCACCAATCTGCGAATCAGTAACGTACTTAATAGTATAATCTTCGTGATTTGCCCGGCGATTTTTATGCATCTCGGGCTTCACGCTTTTTTCGTAGATCTTAATATTCAAACTCTCCACATGAGGCATCACCAACTCACTGGTGTGACTAAGGGGTCCGTGACCTACATCATGAAGAAGTGCGGCCAGACGAAAGGCCTGACGCAAACGAAGACGTGTCGAGTTTTTGGAAAAGGGCAGAGCTTTAAAAATGGAATCAAAGGCAAGACCCGCGAGATGGCAGACACCCACGGAGTGTAAATAACGATTATGAGTGGCACCGGGAAAACTAAATTCTGCAAAGCCAAGTTGTTTGATGGCGCGGAGTCTTTGATATTCGGCTGTATCTAAAACAGCCACTTCTGGTTCGGAGTAGTAAATGGAGCCGTGAACGGGATCTCTGATTTCCATAGGAAATCACATTAGCGTTCACATATTCGAATAGCAAGAAGAGGATGACTGAGAGAGGCTTTGAGAGCCTTGCGTCGCTGCGAAAGTCGTTCTGCTAATAAGCGCAGACAGAATGAAAACAATCAGAACTTGAAGAGCGCGTCGTGCGGGAGAGTATTTCTTAGCTGTCATATAATCCCTCCTGGGATACTTATTAATAAAGCAAAGTGAGGGCCAAGCCAAAAACCGCTATATTGGCTGCCATAGAGAAGAGGGCGCCATTTGCTGTCATGCTTTCCTACAAGTTTGGTCATATTTACAGGGATATTTTCGCTCTAAAAACCAATACATTCGTTCCTATCTAAAAGCTGAATAGTCCTTAGTCCAGATTTTCTCAAAAGTGGAAAATCTCACTTTAGGATTTTTAAGACGCTCCGATGAGTAAGGTAAGAATAACCGCCCATTCAGGTGCTAAGACGGCACCCCAAGTTTCAAGGATCGAAACTTGTGAATCTTCAAGGAGGAGGAATTATGGGTTTGCGTATTAATACGAACACTGCTTCGTTAAACTCACAGCGAGTTCTGTGGGGTACGAAGATAGGTCTCGATAAGAGCATGGAAAGGCTCTCTTCGGGTTACCGAATCAACCGCGCCGGCGACGATGCCGCAGGACTCGCGATCTCTGAAAACCTCAGAGCCCAAATTCGCGGTCTGAAGCAATCATCCCGAAATGCCCAAGACGGTATCTCTCTCGTGCAAGTGGCCGAGGGTTCGATGAATGAGATCTCTTCGATCTTGATTCGTCTCAGAGAGCTCGGCGTCCAAGCCGCTTCTGATACTGTTGGCCCCACAGAGCGCCAATTCCTAAACGTGGAATACGATCAGCTCACTTCAGAGATTGACCGTATCGCCGAGGGGACGGAGTTCAACGGAACTCAGCTCTTAGCGGGTGTGGGATCCATCTTGGATTTCCAAGTCGGTACTAGAAACAATCCAGAAATTGACCGTATCTCTTTCGATGCTTCGAAAGCAGATGCAAGCTCCGCCGCACTGGGCGTGAACTTAACAAGCGTCGCTGATAAAGCGTCAGCGCAGAATGCACTTGCTGCGATCGATAATGCGATCGTGTCGGTCTCTGCGATGCGCGCGGATTTCGGTGCGATTCAGAATCGTCTGCAATCGACCGTCAGTAATATCCAAGTCAGCGTCGAGAACATGTCTGCAGCTAACTCACGTATTAAAGACGTCGACGTCGCTGAAGAGACATCTGAAATGACTAGAAATAATATCTTGTTACAAGCCGGTACTTCCGTCTTAGCACAAGCGAACCAGCAAGCTAATATAGCACTTGGACTCTTGAACAAGTCTTTCCAAGGGTAGATCTACACTCTGACTTCGTCAGAGTAGCTCTATGACCTAGAAGACCCAGGTTCCGATCTTGATAACTTCTTCAAGATCACCCTCAATGGCCCAGGCTCGCTATACGAAACGAGCTGACTGTATTGTAAATCTGTTTCCTGCGCATGGGGCTGCCTTGCAGCCCCATATTTAGAGAATAGATAGTGGCTAGTAGAGAATAGATTTTTTAAATACGAGAGATCGTATTGGTTTTGAAATTTGGATCTTGCCTTTTTCATTCCTTAAAGATGCATGGACGCATCTTGTGGCAAGGATCTTTCATCTCTTCGAAGCATAGAATGTGCTTTGATGTCGGAAGAAATCTTTTACGAAGATTTCGTTTTGTCGTTTTACTTTTGATGTTTTTGTTAATGGTTTTGAAAACTAAATAATTAGCAGGTGCACGGATGTGCCTCATTGCCAAGGGATGGCAAAGATCAACGGAGGATCAGATGTTACAAGGAGGATAGTATGGGTTTGAGAATTACTACGAACGTCGCTGCGCTGAACGCCCAAAAGAACCTGGGTGGCACGCAAAGACTGATGAACAACTCGATGGCAAGATTGTCATCCGGGATGAGAATCAACCAAGCGGCAGACGATGCGGCTGGTCTCGCGATCTCGGAAAATCTGAGAGCGCAGATTCGCGGTATGCGACAAGCCAACCGAAATGCCAACGATGGTATTTCCCTAGTCCAGGTGGCTGAGGGTAGTTTGAACGAAGTTTCAAACATGCTCATCCGTCTGAGAGAATTGGGAGTCCAAGCGGCTTCGGATACGATCGGTAACACGGAAAGAAAATTCTTGGACGTCGAGTATCAGCAGCTCAAATCCGAGATTCAGCGTGTGACAGAGTCGACGAACTTCAACGGTTACGATCTCTTGAACGGAACCGGGGGAATCATCGATATCCAAGTCGGAACTCACAACGATCCTTTTAAGGACCGGATCTCTTTCAATGCGGCGGCGGCGAATTCAACGCTCGAAGCTTTGGGATTGACAGCGGAAAGTCTGGCATCGAAAGAGGGAGCGCAGCTGAGTCTTGATGTCGTTGATAACGCCTTGATTTCGGTCAATGCGATTCGCGCGAACTTCGGCGCCATGCAAAACCGTCTGACATCGACTTCTAACAACTTGTTAGTGGCTGATGAGAACTTGTCTGCAGCAAACTCTCGTATCCGTGATACAGACGTTGCCGCTGAGACTTCCGAGATGACAAGAAATAATATCTTGTTGCAAGCGGGCATCTCAGTCCTTGGACAAGCAAACAACTCACAGCAAATGGCTTTGAAGTTGTTGGGTTAATAGGGAAATAGACAATAGGCCGTGGTAAAAGCCACGGCCTATTATGGATAAAGAGTGTTCCTGGCAAGGAAGCCGTCGGCCGCTTTCCACAACATTTCTTTACGATCCGACGGCATACGTGACAAATTAGACGTCATAATCGAGAGTCGCGGATTCTTTGCAAAGAAGTCATGATGATTTTCAACGAATCTCCAGAAGAGTCCATCGACTTCGTGGCACCAATCCTCTTTTTTGTAAGGGCTGATTTTAAGCCAATAGTTAGACCCGCAAATATGGAGGTTGCTAGTAAAAATTCCCCCATCTGAATGGAGTCCCATACCATAGACGTTCGGGCCCATGGCCCAATCTGTGGAGTCCAAATACATTTCCATAAACCATCGATATGCTTGCTGAGGTTTGACTTCTGCAAGATTCATCATATTGCAAATAACTTTGAGTCTTTCGGTATGATGATTGTAGGCAAGGCGTATTGCTTTTTGGATAGAATCATCCAGCGGTGGTACTCCGGTCTTTCCGGAGTACCAATTATCATTAAGGAGGCGATGATGTTTCCAGAAATTGTTCTGCTCTAGGAAGTCTCCGAAATTCTGGTAAATACCACGAACGTATTCTCGACAGCCGAGAATTTTTCGCACAAAGCTTTCGAGAGAGTTCAGTGAGACTGGATTTTCTTTCGCGTGTTGTAGAACAGTATTTAAAACATCATCGGGTGCAAGTAATCCAACGTTTATGAGGGGCCCTAGAACAGAGTGGAATAAAAAATCTTCGCGTGGATTGAGAGTTTCTTCATAAGGTCCATACTCTGGGAGTCTGTAATGGCAGAAATCCGACAATGCAATTTCTGCTGCTTCGCGGGTCGTAGGATACCACGCGGTGATGGCTTCGCCAGGGTTATTTGAAAATTCTTTCTCTACGAGTTGAATCACTTTCTGATCGATTTCGTCATGAACGGAAATCGGAATTTTTGGTGTGCCATTGTGTTGGGACCACTTCAGCGGCTCCTCATCATTAAAACTAAATTGGCCGCCGGTTGGCTCCCCATTGGGTTCAATGAGAACCTTGAACTTACGTCGCTGCTCTTCATAGAAGCTTTTCATTGAGGGGCGTTCATGTTTTTTTAGATAGTTTTTAAAGTCATCGCGCGAAATCAGAAAAAGAGGAGTCAGCTTTGTTTCCATCTCGCAATGGTGATCAACGCAAAATTTTTTCAGCCTTGCCTCGACATCTTTGTTTTCAATTTCAAAGGTCGTGATTTTTTGCAAACCACTTTCTTTTAAAACACGTCCAATGATTTTTTCGTACGAGAGCCCATTGGTTTCTGAAAGTTCCATGTATACCAAATTAAAATCATGATGCCGAAGTTCTCGAGCGTAGTGCCGCATGGCTGAGAGCTGAAAAACTTGATGGTGTTTGTGAAACTTGTAGGACGTCAACTGCTCACGATCTTCAATCATAAGCAGCAGATCACCGCGGTGGTCTTTTAAGTAGCGGGGATGGAATAGTTGATCCCCATGAATCAGGAAAAGGCTTTTAGAGGCATTCATGATTCCTCCGATGCTTCCTTCAAATTAACAAGGACCGCTGGCGAAACACCAATCCAGAAAAAACGAACTGCCAAAAAACTGTCTTGAATCTTTAATCTTTGGAAAGGGCGTCCTCGAGCTTTTCCCAGAGTATGGGACTTAGCAACTCTGAGCCGATTAAGAACACAGGCTCATTTTCTTTAACACGGCCTTTGCGAGTTTCCGATGGAACGTAGCCAACACCGCCGACGTTTTCAAGCCAAGCCCTACGGACAGCCAAAGAGTTGGAAATAAATAGATGTTCGAAGCCTTCGAGTTCTTTCTTTTGGGATCTGCCAAACTCAAATGTCGAAAACACACCGAATTTTTTATTCGTGCTGACCTTATCTAAAACTTGAGAACCGATTTCCAGCAAATACTTGAACTTCTGACGGCCAGGAATTTTGTAAGTAAAGATCATATCCAAATTGCCCGCTAGGAAGTTGGAATCCAATTCATTCAGATCATAAATATCGAGACTGATTTTTTTAATCCCGACTTGTTCAAAGCAAACTTTAGAAGTGTCGATAGCAAAATTAGCCATCCCTTCCAGAGTCCCAATGTGAATTTCAGCAACCGCATTGTTTTGACTAAGGCCTTGCAGCTCAGTTCCGAGACGACGAATGGAGCGATCAAAGATGCCAGCCATCTCAAAGGCAATCGGAGTCCAACTGGATTTTCTCTTTGCAGAACGATCCAGAAGCACCACTTTAAATTCTTCTTCAATGCGGGCAATGATTCTCGAAAGTTGAGGCTGACTAAGGCCCACATGAATAGCCGCGGCAGAAAGATTTTTAAAGTGAATGGCTTTGGCTAAAACACTGAGTTCATAATAAAGCTGCTGCATAGACCTTCCTGATCGAAGTTACTTTTTAATATAGTTAAAGAATGCGACGATTCCCAACCCTAATGCAATAATGTACTGAACGAAACTCATCGTCGGCATGCCATTAATGTGATTTTCCGTCGGCTGGATAAAAATAAATGAAGCACTGACGATAAGAGAGGCAATAATCACACCTAAGAACAGCAAATTGAATGAAACCTCGATGGATCTCTTCAAATCATCGACTTGTGGAACATTGAGCTTAAAAGCATGAGCCGGGCTATTAATTTTGCGCAGGAGGAAATTCGCCTGACGGGGAAGTGCGTGGATAAAGCTTCTGGATTCACGCAGGACTTGCGACAACTCGCCCATCATTTTTGTCGGATCGATTTGATGTTTCACAAGCTCATTAGCAACTTCAATCGAGTATTTCAAAAAATCAAAGTCTGGGATAATCCGGCGACCGAGACCTTCAATCGATACAATTGACTTAAAGAACAGCATCAGTTCCGTCGGCAATGTAAGATGATGGCGAGCTGCGATCGATGAAGAAGACATCAAGATGCGGCCGAGATTGACGTTCTTCAGCGTCAGTCCATAGAAAGGCGCAATCAGCTCACGCAGGTCTTTGGCAAAAAGGTCGACGTTCACTTTGTCGGTAAACGGTGCCAGATCCACATATTCATAAGCTAGGCGGTCGTAATCTTCACGCGATAAAGCTAGCAGCATGTTTGCAACGGCTGCTTGAGTTTTATTATTCAAGCGTCCCACAACGCCGAAATCGATAAGGCCGATTTTATTATTGGGAAGAACAAAAAAGTTTCCAGCATGAAGATCTCCGTGAAACAGTCCATCGGCAAAAACCATCTTCATGTAAGCGCGAAGACCCATGCGAATCAATGATTTAGCATCCACGCCTTCTTGCTGAAGTGCATTTTCCTGGCTGAGCGGAATTCCTTCCAATGCTTCGAGCGTCAGGACACGCTCGGTGGTCAAGTCCATATAGACTTTTGGAATTTTAACATCGTCATCCGCAGCGAAATTTTCTGAGAAGCGACGGATATTATTAGCTTCGACGATGAAATTGGTCTCAAGCTCGAGAGTTTTAAAAAACTCATCGACGATTCCCGAGGGATTGTAAGGCCGTGTTTCCGGCACATAGGACGTCAATAGCTCCGACAACATATAGAGAACGTTCAAATCATCATTGATGGTTTGGATAATTCCGGGGCGTTGAACTTTGATGACAACAGTTTCACCACTAGCAAGTCTTGCTTTGTGAGCTTGCGCGATACTGGCAGCGCCCAATGGGTTCGGATCGATAAAAGAGAATTTTTGATAAAGCGTATTGCCAAATTCTTCTTTAAGAACCCCCTCAACCACGTCAAAGGGAATGCTTTGCACGCGATCATGAAGTTTTTCAAATTCACTGGTGTATTCTTCGGGAATCAAATCGGGGCGGGAGGCAAGGACCTGACCCAGTTTCACAAAGGTCGGTCCCAGCTCTTCGAAGCTCATTCGCAGACGTTCAGGAATCGTTAGGTTCTCAAGATCGGAAGATGCACTTAAGCGCTCAACAATGAATTTACCGAGCTTTATCTTTTCGGCCACTCCGTGAAACCCGTGCCTTGCGAACACCCCCACGATGATTCGCAGCCTGGCCGCGTTTTTCAGAGTCTTTCCGATTTGACTTCCGGTTTTTAGAAGGGCCACCTTTGAACTCCTGACGAGAACCAATATCATCCTCGTCGCTGACCACCTCATTAGAACTTAGTTTTGAACGATCCGCAAACTGCAATTTACGAGAGCGTGCTGAGCTCGGAACTGCCAAATTCTTGCCTTTAAAGAAGTATTGGCCACCGGATTTTGGTTTTCCCGCGGCCGGTTTTTCTCTGTCGCCGCGTCGCTCTTCTGTCTTCGCAGACACTCGGCGAGGAGCGAATTTCTCTTTTCGAGGTTCTGACTTTGTAAACAAAGGACGAAGGCTTTTGGTTTCTTTGCCGTTCTTTGTTTTTACAGGTGCTTTTTCGCTTTCAGTATCTTGGGCTAAAAGGAAATTCACCTGACCCAGTTCAGGATCGGCTGCGGCGACTTGAATGCGAACCATATCGCCGATGTTAAATACTTTGCCGCTGCGTTTGCCGAACAAACGAAGATTTTCTTCGTCAAACTCAAAGCGATCATCGCCCAAATCGTCCGTGCGGACTAAACCATCGCAATCGTATTCACGTAAGAGGACAAAGATGCCAAATTTTGCGACGGAGCTGATCATTCCTTCAAGTTCTTGGCCGACAAATTTTTGCATGAAGCGGGCTTTTTTAATCGACTGTACTTGCCGTTCTGCTTTCGTGGACCTTTGTTCTGCGGCTGAAAGAATCGTTCCCGCTGTTAACAGGTCTTCTTCTCCCATCAAGCGATACGGAGAATTCGGCATGATTTGATTTTTCAGCAAACGATGCACAATCAAATCCGGGTAGCGGCGAATGGGCGAGGTAAAGTGTGTGTAATACTCAAATCCGAGACCAAAATGGCCGACATTATTCATGCTGTATTTCGCCTGGCTCATCGAGCGAAGCGTGAGGATATTGAGGATCTGTGCTTGTGGTTTGCCTTCGAATTCTTCGAGCGCTTTTGTCAGGCGTTTTTGTAAATTATCAGAACCGAGTTTCGTTCTTCCGCCAAAGTTCCATAGGTATTTTTCTAAAACACTAATCGCCTGTTCATTCGGTGGCTCATGAATGCGATAAAGCGCCGGAATATTTCGGCTGTCCAAGAAAGTCGCGACGGCGACGTTCGCCGCCAGCATCATCTCTTCGATCAAACGGTGAGCAAAAAGACGTTCAGACTTAATAATATCGATCGGAACGCCAGAGCCATCGATTTCAAGTTCCGTTTCCGGAATTTCCAAATCCAAAGAACCTTCTTTGAATCTTTTCGCCATCAGAATTTTAGCAAGGTCTGCACAGCGAAGGATGTTTTCTTTAACGTGATTAAATTTTGGATCGCCATTGCCATCAATGACATCTTGAGCTTGGCCGTAAGTGACTCGCGCCTTGCTTTCCATCACACCTTCAAAAAAATCCGAGCGCAGCGTCTGGCCGTTAAAATCAAATTGCATTTCGGAGACAAGGCACAATCTTGGAACGTGAGGATTCAAAGAACACAAACCGTTACTGAGCGCTTCAGGTAACATCGGCACTACGAAGTTCGGAAAATAAACCGAAGTCCCGCGTTCGTATGCATCTTTATCCATTGAGGTTCCGATGCGAACATAATGACTGACATCCGCAATAGCTACATAGAGGAGGAAACCTTTCTGGTTCATCTCGACATAGACGGCGTCATCGAAGTCTTTCGCCGTGGCACCATCAATAGTAATGAGATTTAGAGGACGAAGATCACGGCGGTTTTTAAAATCTGATTCAGCTGGTTGCACGGGGAATTTTTTGGCTTCTGCCAACGTGGCTGCGCTGAAATCTTGAGGAATATTATTTACGGCGATGACTCTTTTAATATCATTCATCGGATCCATGGCGTCACCGATGATTTCAGTGACTCGGCCGGTGAACTTTTTGCCTTCTTCTGGATACGAGAGGATTTGCGCTGTCACAAGCTGACCTTCTTTTGCGCCCATCGATTGAGTGAGCTCGATCTTGAGATCTTCTCCCCAACCTTTGCCTTCATCGCGAATGATGGCTTGCTTCTCATTAATTATGTGAAAGGTTCCGACGATTTGGCGGAAACCGCGGCTGACAATGCGAACGACTTCGCCGCGAAATCTTTCGCCGCCTCTTTCTGGAGTGACATCGATCATGACTTTATCACTTGTCATGACTCCCCCCATGGAACTGCGTGGGATGTAGACGTCAGGGTGCTCGGGATTGTCAGGAATGAAAAATCCAAACCCATCGGGATGCCGTTTGATTGTGCCTTGGAGGAACTTCTTTTTAAACATAGTTATCTTCATCATGGGGATGCTCGAGGCATCTGTCACCTAGGTATCTTACTGTCAAAAGTCATAGGACTTTAGTCTAGGATTTTAAAAAGAGAATGGTTATAAGTCGATTTTGGCCTAAACGCGGCACGAAACTCGACCTTGATCTAGTGCAATAATTCTATCGTTGAACGTTCGCGTCATTGAAAAAAAACAACCGTTTCTTAACGATTCTTTTCAACCACGGAAACGACTGCGTCCTCTGAATGAAAATGAAAATATTTTTCTGCGAATTATTTCGACTGCAAAGGCTCATGCAGAGCGGGTTTGCGGCGATATCCACTGATGTGGACAAGGCTGTCTTCATGGTGAAAAACTACCACAAAAATTTTTAGAAAAAATCACGACAAAGGCGCGCTTTAAGCCGTGTGTGAGGGTTTTTTGTCACACATCTTTGCTCACTAACGGGGCATATTTTGGGGGTTAAAGAAAGCGTATATAACTTTTGTATTGATCTAGGTTTATTTGGTTATTAACCTTTTTGTGTAACGAAAATGGATTTTAATAATTTATAGCGAATATAAATTTATAATTGCAACGAAAGGATACGAAATGAAAAAGCTACTTGTACTTGCAGCGGTTACTCTCGCTTCTACGTCAGCTTTCGCAACTAAAGCTAGAATGTCTTCTTTGAGCGAATCTCGCCAATTGACAGACGTTCAAACAACATTTGTTAACCCAGCGGACCTTCTTTTGATGGGAACTTGGGCGACATTCGAGACTGGTGCTACTAACGGCGCTACTACAAATCCTCAGCCACAAGCTGAAGGCGGTTTCGCTCGCGCAATGGGCGATGCTCGTTGGGGCTTCTACATGGGCCACACTGGCGTTGCAACACTCGTGAGACAACAGGCTAGTGCCGCATTCCCAATCGAAAACAACCCAATCAACTTGTTCTATGCAGCTAAAGCTGGTGACATCAGCTGGGGTCTTGGATTGAACTACTCTAGCAACGACAGCAAAGATGCTACTAAAGGTAAGCAGTCGGCTATGGGTTTGGCTGGTGGTATGAGAATGGGTCCTTGGGATGCTAGCTTGGATCTCGGTTTGACGGACTCATCTCAGTTCGGCGCATCTGGTGCTGAAACTAAATGGACTGGTAAATCTGCGGCGGACCTTCGTGCTGGCTACACTATGGATGCTTGGTACTTCTACGGTGGATATGCAATGGGTGGCGGTAAGTCAGAAACTGCTGGTGCTACTAACAACGATATCGAAGACAGCGACATCGTATTGGGTGCAGTAAACTCTACTAAAGTAGACGGCGGCGAATTCTTCTGGGGTGTTTCTTACGACATGAACACTCGCAACGACAAAGCAACTGGTAAAAACAAAGTTGAAGAAACAAATCTTCCAGTTGTAATCGGTATCGAAGCTGATGCTGCTTCTTGGTTGGTTCTTCGCGGTTCAATTAAGCAAACAGTATTGTTGAGCTCTACTAAGACTACTCCAGTGGGCGGTACAGCTGGCGAAACGCAAACTATGGATAACAACACCACAGTTGCTGCTGGCGCAGGTATCAAATTCAACAAGTTCATGCTTGATGCTTCTTTGGCTGGTCAAACAAATGGCCAAATCAACGGCAACAACTTGTTGGCAAACGCTGGTTTGACATACAACTTCTAAGAAAAATAGTCAGTCTAAGGCCCACTTAAGTGGGCCTTTTGACTTTGCTAAAAGGACACCTTTGAAAGGACTATCTACAATGTTTAAATCATTAATTACGGCTTCTGCAATTTTGGCAATGGCAGCTCCAGCGTTTGCTTCTAAAGCACGTATGGCTTCTATGCAAAATGCAGCTCACATGACAGATACTTATACTATCTTTGATAACCCTGCTAAATCATACCAATTGGGTGATTTCGCTGTTCTCGAAATGGGTGCAACAACGACGACAGCAACGGGTGTGAACACTCCGGAGAACCTCATTACAAATGGTGGTACTGCAACCGCTTTGTATGCTCCAGGTGCTGAAGGTGGTTTTGTTAGATCTTACGGCGATAGCAAAATCGGTTTCTATATGGGTAAAAAATCTCCATTCACTACAAGAATGAGAGCTTTGACTGGTTTTGCTGGTCAAGAAAACCCAATCGAATTGATCTACGGCTTCCAAGCTGCAGATACAAAAATGGGTGTTTCTTTCAACTACTCTAAAACCGAGCCTAAAACAGGCACTGGCCGACAAAAACAAGACGCTATGGGTGTCCGCTTCGGCGCTATTGGCACGAACTGGGATGCGGGTCTTTCTTTGGGCTTGGGCAGCAATGCTACAGGTAACGATGCAGCGACAATTATTACTGGCGTTGCTTTGAATGCAGATACTGCTTCTACTTACAAGGGCACAACGGGCTTTAAAGTAAATGGTGGTTACTGGTTTGACAGTTTGTATGTTTACGCTAACTACTACCAAGACGGTGCAAAGATTGAAGGTATTAAGCCTGCTCTTCTCGGTGGTACTGCTGCAAATGCAACTGTTGAGCAATCCCAGTATGAAATCGGCGTGATAGACACAATGAAAGCTGATGGTATGAACTTCTTCTACGGAGCTTCTTACATCGGTTTCACATCTAAAGCGAAAGAGATCTCTCCAGCTGCTTTGGACACAACAGTCTCCGATGCTTTCACAAGAGAGCAAACTCAATTGCCGTTTGTTATGGGTGTTGAAGCAGATGCAGCTTCTTGGCTGACTCTTCGCGCTTCTGTAAAACAAAACGTGATCTTGGGTTCTACAAAACCTAACACGGGCGATACTTCTTCTAACATCGACAACAACACAACTGTTGCTTTGGGTGCTGGTTTGAAGTTCAACAAGTTCACACTTGATTCAACATTGGCTGCTGGTTCTGTGCCAGGCACCGCTGGTACAGGTGCGATCAACGCCAACAACATGATGGCGAATGCATCTTTGACTTACATGTTCTAATAAGAGCGATCTAAGTTAAAATCTAAAGGCTCTGTGGAAACACAGGGCCTTTTGTTTTTCTAGGTCCTTGCTTGAAGTGGTTGGTTACCACAGTTTCGATTCAAATGAGAGATAGGCAAAGACTCCAACATCGTGGTTCTGCGCTGAAGGACCAAATCCCAAGAGAGCCGCGATACCGGGAACAATTTCCGTGTCTTTGCCGACTTCAAATGCTGTTCTGATACCGGGTGCAAGATAGTAAGTCGAGCTTGAAACTTTTGCGCCGCTGTCATCGATGGATTCTGTGTTGTTGAATGAGAACTCACACAGGAGATTTGTCTTTTCTGTCACGTCGTAGACAACACTCGTTGCAAAGTTAAATCCGACGAGCGTGGCTTTATCGTCGTTTGCATTTTTTGCGTCGGGCGTAAGCGTGAAGCCTGCGTTCCAGTGATTTGTCCATCTCTCGTTCACTGTAATTGATACGGCTTGATTAAATTGAAAGCCGACTGCTCCGTTTCCTAATCCTTTTTTGTAGTCGCCCGTGGGCACAATCAGTGAAAAGCGAGGCGCCACTGCTATGTGCTCATTGTTGATCAATTGATAACGATAGTTTAAAAGGGCATCGCCGATCTCAGTTTCTTCTGGCGGGCCCGCCTTCTTAAGAACAGGTAAAACATAAGAGAACTGATGAGTCTCATCATGAATGGGTAGTTCGTTTGTAAAAGTGTAGTTCCACTCTTTGGTAAGATCAGAATATTGATAAGCGTTAATAAACTGAACGACGCCAGCTTCTTGATTGTAGGCTTCTTCTACAAGGAACGAATTGTCCTTAATTCTTTCCGCAAATGCACTAGCTGTAAAATAGAAGACAAAAGTAAAAAGAAGCCCGCGACCACAAGAATGCATATTCCCTCCTTGGAACTATACTGATTTTTTTTGAAAAAAGGGGAGGCCTCAAGCTGGAAAGGTAAAACTAGATGTTCGGAGGGAGGAGAAATCTATTCAGAGCGAATACTTCGAGTGTCTTCTTCACGAATCGCGGACTGGAGCAACTCTTCAATCACGCCTTGGCGATCTTTGGCTAGCGGGGAGTGATTGTTTTTAAGATGTTCCAGCTCGTCTTTAACGAGTCTTTGGAAGCATTCGTTGGTGGACTGAGACTTCAATGCTTTTGGTGCCTCACTCAGAATCGTATCCCGCTGCTGCTCTTCGCTCATAAAACAAGACGACGACAGGCTCTCGGCAAATGTCGAGGATACTGTCATCAGAATTGTAATAAAGAAAAGAGCGAGCTTCATTGAGTCTCCAGGTTACTTCTTCGTGTCTGCTTTAGGTTCTTCCTTCGGCGGCGGCAGATAATCAGGGGCAATGAAGTCCACTGTCAGTGGATATTTATAGATTTTGCTAGAAGCCATAGAAGGTTTGCCGGCCTCTTCATAAGCCGAATCCCAAAGGTTTGCCAGTAACACAGCCGAACGAGCCAGTTCCGTTACGATGTTTTTATTGAACTTCTTGTAACCAACCGCAGGGCTTTCGCGTTCAGCGGCTTTTCTGATGTCCATACCCTTTTCATTCACGACAGTCGAAGGCTTCTTAACGGGGTCTAGCTTGAAGATCTGTTTTAATTCGTCCATGGAGGACTCACTGAGGACCTTCATTTTTTCGACAGTTGTTTTTGGCTTTAAGAACTTTGGACTCTTCATCGAGCGCGCTTCTTTCAAAACGCGGGCTTGAAGGTCGCCATCAAACTCACTCACCACCAGATCTTCATAGTAGCCGTGAATACCGCCGTGACCAGAAGCATAGCCATCGTAATCCGCGGTATTATGCAAAGGCTGAGAAGCATCGCCAACAAAATGGCCCATCAAACCGAGGCTCACAACCATTTCGTAAACAGCTTTGTTGTATGGAAGATTGTCGTCCGTTTCTTCCTTTGAGTTTTTCGGTGCCTCAGTCGTCGCCAATTCTTTTCCATAAGTCAAAAAACGACGATAGAACTGATCCGCGCGCCACCACACTGAACCGAACTCCGTCGGAATATTGAAAATGGTCGCGCCCTGTTTAAATTGATTTGGTTTGCCGGTGTAAGTCTCGACGATCTGCTTGTAGTCGAGGGGAATTTCCGGAACTTTTAAACCAATCACTTCAACATCAACAAAGTGAGTAGGATTTCCAAGCTTGGTAGCTTCAGACCCCAATGAACGCCAATAAAAGTCCGGCATATTGCAAAGATGGCCCATCATTTGAGGTTTGTTTTTTAGGTAATCTTTCAGGCCAGGTTCTTTGACCAAAAAAACAGCTGTTTCACAGATGGCGGCGTGTCCGCGGCCGCCCCAAGCAAGCGCTTGAGAAGAAAGACCCATCAGAGTCAAAAGAGCTAAAACCGTTTTCATTCTAACACCTTTCCTAAAGATTTGGGGGCTTCACTTTTACCAAAGAAGCCGGCGAGTGCAATAATAGTCACAACATAGGGTAAAATCTGGATGAATTGGACTGGAACCACAATGCCGTTGATGCTGACGCCTTGTAAACGAATTTGCAGAGCATCAGTGATTCCAAAGAAAAGGCATGCAGCGAGAGTTGGAAGTGGCTTCCAGCGTCCAAAAATCAGGGCTGCCAGGGCCATAAACCCACGCCCCCCGGTCATCAGCGGAGAATAAGAAGACGCTAAAAATGTGGAAAGACTCGCGCCGCCCATCGCTGCAAAAGCGCCGCTGGTAATAACGCTCAGCCAACGCACCTTGCGGACGCTGATCCCCGCAGAGGACAACGCCTCCGGGTGCTCGCCAGCAAATTGCAGCCAAAGTCCCGAATGAGTTTGATAAAACCAATACGTCAATCCCGCCACAAGGAAAAAGGCCATCACGATCGGTTCAAAGCTAAAACGATGGTCGATATCAATTCCCGGTGTCGAACCCGTCGAGTTAAAAAGGATCTTCGTAAGAAAAGGCATCACACCAACTGTAAGGATATTGATCGCAGTTCCCGTGACGATTTGATCGGCTTTAAGTTCAATAACGAAAAATGCATAGAGCGCACCCATCAAACAACCCGCAATAATAGCAAAACACCATCCGGCCCACGCAGATTTGGTGTAGTAAGCGACAACAGCAGCTACGAAAGCTCCGGTTAGCATGAATCCTTCAAGGGCAATGTTCACAACGCCCGAGCGTTCGCTCATGAGGCCACCCATGGATGCAAAGATCATCGGAGTTGCCATCCGCAAGCCCGCAAGCAGCAAGGAGAAAATCACCAACAAGTTCTCACTCATGACTTTGTCTCCTTTTTTTGTTTCATCTTCCAAACCCAAAGACCGTGCGAAGCCACGCCCAATATAATCAAACTTTGAATAATTTTAGAAAAATCGCGAGTGATCGTTGTCGTTTCAAGATCCAGATCCGAAGCTCCTTTGTGAAGAGCTCCCATCAGGAAGGCCGCGACAATGACGCCCAGAGGATTGTTTTGCGCCAGCAATGCAACGGCAATTCCGATGAAACCGTAATCCGCAGAAAAACCTACTTTAAACTGACCGGCACTTCCCATGACTTCTGCCAAGGCGACAAAGCCAGCAAGCGCTCCGGCTAAACCCATCGCCCAGATACGGATTTTCTTTTCAGAAATTCCCGCGCGATTGGCCGCTTCAGGATTTGCTCCCACAGTGCGAAGTTCGTAGCCAAAACTCGTTTTCCACAGGAGTACCCACACACTCACCGCAACCAGAATCGCAATCACCAACGCCGCACTCACTGGAGTGTCCGGAAAAAAGCGTGCGACAAGATCATAGTCTTTCAAAAGGTATCCGGCACCCACCGGTGCGGTCTCTGGATTTTGCGAATTAGGATTTGGAATGACTTGCAGGGTGAACCAGCTGGTGAGTCCGGCAGCAATAAAGTTCAACATGATCGTCACGATCACTTCGTGACTGCCACGAACCGCCCGCAACCAACCCGCAATAAATCCCCAGAAGGCTCCCATAGCGAGAGCTCCGGCCAATGCCAAAATGGGAGCCAGCGGAAAAGGCACATTTGGGAAAAGCACACCGATGGCCGCTGCTGTCAGTGTTGCAACAGTGAGTTGTCCTTCAGCACCGATATTGAAAAGTCCTGCATGAAAAGCCAGCGCGACAGAAAGGCCACAGAAAATAAGCGGTGTTGTATAGAACAATGTGAGGCCCAAGTCATAACGTGAACCAAAAGCGCTATTAAAAAGAATACCTGCGATATGAAACGGATTTTCGCCCGCAAGCAAAGTCAGTGACAGCGCGATTACTAAGCCTAAAAGGAAGCCGGCTAAAGTTTTTTTCACGCTTGGCCTCCCATAGCGGCGCCGATTTCGATTTCTTTATAATGATTCTTTCTCAAGAACTCGGCGACGATCTGGCCCTTAAATAAAACTAAAATACGATCTGAAAGAGTTATGAGTTCTTCAAGCTCCGACGACACCAATAAAATCCCAGCACCGCGATTGCGTGCTTCCAGCAGCTGTTCGTGAATAAATTCAATCGCGCCGATATCCACACCACGCGTGGGTTTTGCCGCTAAAATAAAATCAGGATTGTTTTGCAACTCACGCGCAACAACGAGTTTCTGCTGATTGCCGCCCGAGAGTTTGCCAATGGGCTTTTGAATATCGCGCGGACGAACATCATATTTTTCAACGGAGGCTGTTGTCTTTGCGAAGATATTCTTAAACTTCAAAAACCCAAAGCGCGCATACTCGGCAGAATTGTGATAGCCCAAAATGAAGTTTTCATAAAGGGGACGTTCTTTGACAACACCAAAGCGCAATCGGTCTTCCGGAAACGCAGCCAAGCCCAAAGCGCGCACTTCAGCGGCACTCAGTTTCAATGTGGATTGAGATTTAATTTCAATCTCTCCATGCAGTTTCAAAGTATGCGGATCCAGGATGGCGTGAATCAAAGGCTCTTGTCCGTTGCCTTCCACGCCGGCGATGCCAACGATTTCGCCAGTACGAACTTGCAGAGTGATATGAGTCAGTGATCCGTGTTTACTTTCAAGATTCACATCCGTCATTTTCATGACGAAGTTTTGATTGGCGAACTGAGTGCGTTCACTCATAGAAAGATTTTTGATTTTACGGCCCACCATGTGTTCCGCAAGGTCTTCAACAGAGGTCTCAGAAATTTTCTTACTAGCTGTGGCCGTCCCATTGCGAAGAACAGTCACGGCATCGGCGACAGCCATCACTTCTTTCAACTTGTGAGTAATGATAATGATTGTGCGGCCCTCAGCCTTGAGCTTGCGAAGATTTTTAAAAAGATCGTCGATCTCTTGCGGAGTTAATACGGCAGTCGGCTCATCCAAAATAATAATCTTAGAATCTTGAGAGAGGATTTTTAAAATCTCGATCCGTTGCTGAGTTCCTACGGAAAGTTCCTGAACCGGTTTATCCCAATCGATATTGAACTGATACTGTTCAGCGATTTTTTGCAAACGCGCCTTATGCTCGCGGCGGTTTAGTTTTTGAAAAGCCTTCGTGTGTTTTTGAAACAGCAGAATATTATCCAGCGCGCTCAGTGGTTCTGCCAGCATGAAGTGCTGATGGACCATGCCGATGCCAAGATCCATCGCCTCTGTCGGAGATTGAAAATGAACTTCTTTGCCATGAACTTTCAGCGCACCGAAATCAGGCGGGTAGAGGCCAAAGAGCAATTTCATCGAGGTGGATTTGCCAGCGCCGTTTTCACCGACGATGGCATGAATATCACCCGCTGCCACAGAAAAACTCAGCTTTTGAACGGAGATACAATCACCGAACTGTTTGTGAATTCCCGTAAACTCGACAGCAGGTTGCGCTGACATGAAAACTACTTTTTACCTTGGAGGTAGTAGTCCGGAACTTTAATTTTCCCTGCGGCGATTTGCGTTTTCAAATCGTCCAATTTTTTTGTGATATCTGCAGTGAGAAGTTTTTTATTGTTGTCGTCCATGGCATAGTCGACGCCTTTATCCTTGATACCATAGTGCGACGGGCCTGCAGTGAACTTGCCATTTTGCGTATCTTGGATGGTGTTATAAACCGCTACATCCACGCGCTTCATCATGCTGGTCAGAATAAATCCTGGCTTCATCCAGTTTTGATTCGAGTCGACGCCGATCGCGAGTTTCTTTTTCTCTTCAACAGCATCGAAGACGCCTGATCCAGAAGCACCGGCCGCGACGAAAATAACATCCGCGCCTTGAGAAATTTGCGCTAGCGCCAGTTCCTTTGCTTTAGCTGGATTGTTCCAAGCTTCTTGAGTGACACCAATATAGTTTGTAATGACTTGCGCTTTTGGATTCACATGCTTTACGCCAGTCTCATAACCCATTTGAAAGCGGCGAATGAGTGGAACATCCATCCCGCCAACAAAACCCACTTTGCCATCTTTCGACTTCATCGCCGCAGCGGCGCCGACTAAGAAAGAGCCTTCGTGATCTGCAAACAACAAAGAACGTACATTCGGAGCTCCATTGATCTCGCCATCAACGATGGCGAATTTCACATTGGGAAATTGCGCTGCCACTTTTTTTACGGCCTCGGTCTGCGCAAAACCAATTCCAATGATGAGATCAAAATTTTTACGGGCAAAAGCGCGATGGAGATTTTCAATCGCGTTGGTGTCGGTGGCCTCAACATATTTCAATTCTATTTTGAGATCTTTTTCGGCTTTCGTAGCGCCTTGATAAGCCGCCGAATTAAAAGACTTGTCGTCCTTGCCGCCTTTGTCGAGAACTAAACCAACTTTCAAAGGAGCTGCGAAAGAAGTTGAAAAAGAAGCAATGCCACATACCAGAACCGTCAAAAACAATACGAGGTTTTTAAACATAGTTAAATTCCTGATTTTATTGGTGAACTGAGTTAAAACTCGGGGGAATCTAGCCCTCATGCTTCGGGGGGTCAAGCCAAATTTATCTCTGAAAGTTAACAAAAACTTCGCTGACACCGCGTGGTTTTTTGCAAATCACAGGGTTACTTATAGACCCTACAGTTTACACACAAGTAAACGCTCGGATTAACAATGCAAGCATTGGAGGTTTGCAATGCAAACACAGACAGTTCTTAATGCGGGTTCCGTCGGAGTTATTGGGAATACAGAGACAAGTACAGTGATTTCAACAGCTTCGGAGCTACCGTACGAAATCATTCAGCTCAAGGAAGGCGATATTCTCTACAAAGAGGGTGATACGTCCAAAGGTCTTTACTATGTTCACAGTGGTTCAGTTAAAGTTGTTGTAAACAGAAACTTGACCCGTGGTCGTACGACTTCCCCTGAGTATGTCACTAAGCTCGTGTCGCCAGGAGAATTCTTTGGCTACAAAGCCCTTGTAAGAGGTTCACCATCCTCTTCGATGGCCAAGGCGATTAAGCCAACGACCGTTTGGCTTTATCCAAAAGATGTGGTGTTGACGGGTCTTCAACAGGCGTCACCACTTTTGAAAATGCTCTTGCAGCAAGCCGTTTCAGATATCGAAAGCTATGAAATCACTAATCAATTGCATTACTTGGCATCCGTTCAAGAGCGCATTGCATACCAATTGGTGGTTCTAGCGGAGAAATTCGGTGTGCAAACACCATCGGGTGTTTCTTTGAATTTGAAACTGACTCGTAATGAGTTTGCGCAGTTGGCAAGTACCATCAATGAATCTTTATCGCGTCATCTGACCGAGTTTAAAAATGAAGGTCTGATTGAGCTCAACGGTAAAGAAATCATTATCAAAGACATGAGAGCTCTGATGTCAAAATCAGGAAACTTCAAAATCTAGACAGACTGCCGAAAAAGTCTAGTTTTCACTTCGGAATTTAAATAACCAGGCGCCCACGAAAAAGCGGACTGCAAAGTCCGCTTTTTTTCTGTCAAAATATGGATCGACCGCGTTTTATCCACACTGATTCCACGCTTTAGGCGTAGAAATTGAAAGTGTGGAAGTCTGTCTTATGGGGTGTCTATGAAGCTCTCGGATTTGTCGATTCGCAATCCTGTTTTTGCCTGGATGCTGATGTTTGGTTTGATTGGTTTCGGGTTGATTTCTTTCAGTCGTATGGGTCTCAGCCAACTTCCAGATGTGGATTTTCCGACAGTCACAGTTTCATTGAGTTTGCCCGGCGCCGCTCCGGAAGTGATGGAAACCCAAGTGGTCGATCCGGTGGAAAGTGCACTCATGACGGTCGAGGGTGTTCAGAAAATCACATCGACAAGTAAATCCGGCTCTGCAACCGTGACGGTCGAGTTCGATTTGGATCGTAACATCGACGTGGCTTTGCAAGACGTTCAAGCCAAAGTGGCGGCTGCACAAAGAAGACTTCCTGATGAGTTAGATCCACCGACGATTTCTAAAACCAATCCTGAAGATCAGCCGATTCTGTGGTTGGCGCTGACCTACGATAAAAATGATCCTCAATTTTTGATGAAGTATGCGAAGGACTACTTGCAAGACCGTTTGACGACGGTCGATGGTGTGGGGGAGTTGACCTTGGGTGGTTACACGGCCCCTGTGATGCGCGTCCACGTTCGCCCGAAAGATTTGATGAAGTATAATATTTCCGTCAACGACGTGATGGATGCGATCAAGAATGAACACTCGGAACTTCCCGGTGGCTATCTTGAGAACGACAAAAAATATTTTAACGTGCGCACGATGGGTGAAGCCAAATCTGTGGACGAGTTCAAATCCATCGTCATCAGCAGCCGTGGCGGTCAAGGAGTCCAAGACTCAACCAATATGGTTCGTCTGTCGCAAGTTGCGGACATCAGCATGGGACTTGATGATGTTAGAAGATTCTCGCGGTTCAACGGCACTCCAGCTCTGGGTCTTGGTATAAAAAAGCAGCGTGGGACCAATGCGGTGGCTGTCGCTCGCGGAGTCAAAGAGAGAGCCAAGGAACTTGAGTCGCAACTACCCGAAGGAATGAAGTTGAACGTCAACTATGACTCGACGGTGTTTATTGAAAACTCCGTGCATGAGCTCGTGAAGCACTTGGGACTCGCAGTTATTTTGACATCGCTTGTGTGCTGGATGTTCCTCGGTAGTTGGTCGGCGACTTTCAACGTTCTCTTGTCGATTCCGACTTCATTGCTGGGTGCGTTCATCGGCCTTTACTTCTTAGGTTATACTCTCAACACATTCACATTGCTTGGTTTGACTTTGGCGATTGGTATCGTCGTGGATGATGCCATCATGGTTCTGGAAAATATCTTCCGCTACAATGAGCAAGGGCGGGGTAAGATCGAATCCGCCATCATTGGTGCTCGTGAGATCACGTTTGCGGCTATGGCAGCAACGGCTGCGGTTGTGGCGATCTTCTTACCAGTCGCATTCATGAAGGGTATCATCGGTAAGTTCTTTATGCAGTTCGGGGTGACGATCTCGCTCGCCGTCGTTCTGTCGTTGTTGGAGTCCCTGACAATTACACCTATGCGTTGTGCAACCTTCGTTCATGTCGGTCACAGAACCACTCGCCTTGGCCGTGCTTTCGAATTGCTGATGGAAAAAACTGTTCAATGGTACACCGTCATTTTAAAAATCTGCTTGAAACATCCGGCAAAAATCTTGGTTACCTCGATTGTTTTTGTCGCTTTGTCTTTCACGGTTCTTCGTAACATCAACAAGGAAATGTCGCCGGCTCAGGATATGAGCATGTTTATGGCGCGTTTGATGTTGCCGGTAGGAACTTCGCTGGCCTACACGAATCAACAGGCTCAAGCGGCAGAGAAATGGTTGAACACTCGTCAGGAAGTTCAGAAAATTTATGCGGTCGTCGGGGGCTTTGGCGGTGGAAGCTCTTCGGACTCCAACCAAATCATGATGATGGTGTCCCTGAAGCCAAAAGGTCAGCGCGGAATTGATGCGGAAGCAGGTCACGAACTATCTCAGGCAGAATTTATGCAAATTGCGCGTAAGAATCTAGCGAAGATTCCAGATTTGCGTCCGGTTCTGATGGATATGTCAATGCGCGGATTCTCGTCGGGCCGTGGCTTCCCGGTGGAATTCACCGTTCTTGGTTCTGATTGGGAGCAGCTTGCAAAATCTGCTAACGACATCATGGAAGAGATGACAAAGTCCGGATTGATGGTCGACGTGGATTCAGATTACCTACTTGGTATGCCTGAAATTCAAATCGTTCCCGATCGCGTGGGAGCTGCGTACCGCGGGATTCGAGTGGCTTCGATCGGAAACTCTGTCAACGCACTCATTGGTGGCGTGAAAGTCGGTGAATATCCAGAAGGTGGTCACCGTTACGATATCAAAGTGAAATTGAATTCGCAGCTCCCCCCCCAAGAAGAGTTACGTTCGCTTATGATCAGTAATGCCCGCGGAAACCTGATTCCGATCACTCAGGTGACTCAGGAAAAAACCGAGAAGAGCCTGCAGTCGATCTCGCGTTCAAATCGTCAGCGTGCGATTACGGTCAGCGCCAACTTAAAGCCGGGTGTTTCGCAGCAAGTGGCAATGGCTAAAGTTGAAGAGATCGCGAAGAAAATTTTGAAGCCCGGTTACATGATCGCTCAAGGTGGTAACGCGAAGTCGTTCCAAGAATCTTTCCAAAGTTTGATCTTTGCATTGGTCCTCGGTCTCTTCGTGGCGTACATGGTTTTGGCGAGCCAATTTAATTCTTTCATTGATCCCGTGACGATTTTGATGGCGTTGCCATTCAGCTTTAGCGGTGCGTTCTTCGCATTGCTCATAATGGGTCAGTCCATCAATATGTACTCGATGATCGGTTTGCTACTCTTGATGGGTATCGTTAAGAAGAATTCGATCTTATTGATTGAATTTACCAACACGGTTCGCGATCGCGGAATTGAAAAAGCTTTGGATGCATTGATCGAAGCTTGTCCGGTTCGTCTTCGTCCGATCATCATGACTTCCGCCGCGACGATTGCGGCGGCAGTGCCTTCAGCCCTGGCGACAGGCGAAGGGTCGGAGACGATGAAACCGATGGCAATCTGCTTGATAGGCGGGGTCTTGGTTTCGACGATTCTGACTTTGTTTGTCGTTCCGTGCTTCTATTTGTTGATGGATCGTTTCAGAAGACGCGATGAAGTTCGCGCAAGAACCAAAGAGGCTTTCATCGCTGTTGGTGACGAAAACTTAGTTTAGAACTACAGAAGAAAGACTTTGCCTTCTCGTTTTAGTGGAACAACGCAAAGACCCGCTTCTTGGGGGCGCTGGAAAATTTCAATAGCGCCCTGAGGAACGGGACTTGAGCGGCGAATGATCTGCAGACCTCCTTGCGGAAGAGAAATGATCATATCATCCGCGAGTTGGCGCTGTTGGCCTGGCACCAACAGAATCGGATCAAACGGAACCATCACGCGATATTGCGCGGAAGTTTCTACGAGTAATCCTCCGGTCGTTTGTGCTTGCTTGATATAGTCAGGAGCCTCGCTCCATTCGCGAGAATTAAAGCAACCATTCTGAGTTGGCATGAAACGCAGATAATTTAAACTTAGAGCACCTTGGTCCCAGTTAAATGCCTTCGACATTTTCGCCAGCACTTGTGTCTTGTTCGCGCCTGGATTCATTGAGCGCACTAAAGCCGCGCCAGCCGCTACAACTGCAGTTGCATTTGAGCTTCCGCGGAACTCACCACCTGTTTGCAAAATCATCGAAGAAGGAGCCATGATGTCAGGCTTTTGCAGTTTGAGAGAAATTGAGCTGCGGTTGGCATCAAAAGCTCCAACAGTGATCGCCGAAGGATTATCGCCAGGGTTCAAAATGGATTCATCCATCGCATGGTGAGGCATCGTGATGTTTTCACCATCCACCGTGATGCGAAGGCGGTCTTGTTTGCCGAAATTTTTGCTGCGATCTTTCACTCGGAAATAGTAAGTGCCCGGCTTGATTTCCGCCGTCAGAATTTCGCGCGCGTATTTTGAATAGCCAGGACGCTCTTCTTTGGGATCGGCGCTTTGACGAAGGCCGCTGGTCTGAATGATGTTCAGCATATCGTCCGTCAAAGCCAAGTCGAGATCTTTGTCTGTTCCCGGATCCACATCATCTTTGAAGTCATTCCAAGAAAGGACGGCTTTGATCACACATTTGCCAGTGGAGTTCTGTTCACAGCGAAGCGCCAGCGCATTGTTTTGATCTGGCAACTTCACCCAGTCTTCATCGCCCGTTGTGATTCCAGAATTGTAAGTTGTGAGCGCAAAATTCCCAGCAGCGTTAACCCAGATAATTCCGGCAGCTGTCGCGCGGCTGACTTCGGCATTGATAAAACCTTTGCCATCGTTATTACCACCATACTCCCAAACTTCAGAGTAAGAAATCACATCGATACCGCGCTTGATGGCGTCATCCACCGCGGCCTTAAAATTCGAGTAACCAAAAACGTTGTACAAATAGAATTCAGAAATCACACCAGGATTTTGCAAACCATTCGTTGCAAGAGCAGTGAAGATCTGAGCCATGCGCAGGCCATGTTCTGTTTTCAAATCATCCGGAGCTGTCACCGGACCTGGAATGTATTTTGTGTTAGCAGGAATAGATTTGCCGATTTCAGGTTGATAACCATCGAAGCCTTTATCGAAAACGGCCACTTTAACAGGACGTGCATTTTTAGCGTTATAGTATTTTTGAAAGCCTAAGGAGTTTTGCAGAACAGAAATATTTTTGAAAACCTGAGCTTCGGCAGTGAAAGACACAGCCAGGATCGCGGTAAAAAGAAACTTCTGCATAAGCACCCTCCGTCGAAAAAAGGCAAAAAAAAAGCTGGTTCGTTAGAACCAGCTTTGTATAGGTCAGAACTATCTCCAATACGACCAGTAAGGGCTGTAGTAGTAATAATTATAATATCCATAGTTGTAGTAGTAGTACGGGTTGTAGTAGTTGCCGTACCAGTTACAGCCTGGGTTGTAATATCCATAAGATGGATAGTAGAAGTACCAGCTAGAAGCGCCACCATCTTTGTCCAATTCAGACTTGATGTTTGCTGCAGGAACTGGAGAGAAGTTTGCCGCTGCTGCAAAAGCTTGAGCATCTTCTTTAGAAACCATTGCTGCGTCAGTTTTTACGAAAGCAGCCTCTTTCGTAACTGTGTTTACACGTAAAACCAAAGTACCTTGAAGTTCCTTGTTAGTAACTCCAGATTCGTTATCAAGTTCGCCGGCCATTGCAACTGAGCCCATGCCCAAAACCAAAGTTGCAGAAAGAATAAAGCGCATCATAAGTGCCTCCTTCAGTTGTTTAATTGTGCCGTTTAAATAATCACCACGGAAACTCAAGTCATCAGAAATGTGCTTGTCAGCAGTGAGTTTTTTGTGCAATGAGTTGACCACCATGAACTACGAGCCAATTAGTGATCTAAAACCAATCGGTTATCTCGAGTCTTCCTACCGAGATAAATTTGGAACGCCGCGACAGCCTGGGCTCTCGCCGCACGCGTGGTCTCGTCTAAGAATTCGCGCCGATTTACAACCCGAGCAAGCTCTGCAGGGTCTTGAAAAGTTCAGTCACATTTGGCTCGTTTTCGTTTTTCACCAGAATAAAGTCTCTCGTTATCACGCCAAAGTTCATCCGCCCCGTTTGGGTGGTGAAAGCATGGGAGTTTTTGCGACTCGCAGTCCGCACCGTCCGAATCCGATCGGGCTTTCACTCGTGGAACTCGTCCGTATCGAGGGGGATTCGCTGATTTTGGCAGGCGCCGATCTGGTGGATGGAACGCCGATTTTGGATATCAAGCCCTACATTCCCGAAGTGGAGGCAAAGCCCGAAGCCCGCACAGGCTGGCTCGATAAGGCCGAGAAGAAGCAAATCATTGTGGAATTTTTACCCGAGGCCGAAGCTTTCCTGCAGAAATGGCAAGAGGCCCACCCCGATAAGAAACTGCGCGAGATCATCGTCGATACTCTGAAATTAGATCCGCGCCCGGTGCTTTATAGGGGATATGAGAACGAAGAGTCCCCCTATCGCAGCGATCATGCCTTTCGCCTCTTGGATGGCGACGTCCATTTCCGCTTTATAAGCCCTGAAAAGGCCGTCGTTTTTAACATTCTTTCAATACATAATTAGTTGCGGTTTCTAGACTTGCCCGCATAAGTCTAAATCCCTTATTTTAGAGGCTCATTTTGGGAGGGAATTATGAGCTTTCAGGAAAACACCATCGCGACCGGTTCGTCGACTCTGCGTAAAGTGCCTACACTGAGCCTTTCTGCGTATACTAAAGGAACTCCAGAACAAAAGGCCCACTTCGTCGAAAATCTTTATAAGGGTCTCGTCGATTACGGCTTCATCATCCTGAAAGATCACGGCGTAGAGCCCGCTCTTCTGCATAAAGCTTACGACATCCTCGAGAAGTTCTACAAACTTCCTGTTGAAACAAAACGTTCCTACATTTCAAAAGCTGGTGGTGGCCAACGTGGTTACACGCCATTCGGTCAAGAGCACGCCAAAGATGCACAAGTGATGGATTTGAAAGAGTTCTGGCACGTGGGTCGTGAAGTGGCGAATGGCCATCCACTCAAAGACAAATACTATCCAGACAATATCTGGCCGACAGAAGTTCCCGAGTTCAAAACTGTGTTTGCAAAACTCTATGCGGATCTCGAAGAAGCGGGTCAAGCAATGTTGGAGGCTTTGACGGGTCCGTTGGAAGTGCCAAAAGATTTCTTCCGCCAAATGACTTTCGAAGGAAATTCCATTTTACGTTTGCTGCACTACCCACCGATTCCTGAGGGAACAGATCCACGTTGCTTGCGTGCGGCCCCTCATGAAGACATCAACTTCATTACGATCTTGCCTGCGGCAACAGCTTCTGGCTTGCAGTTGAAAGATCGCGACGGTTCATGGCTCGATATCGTTTCTGAACCCGACACATTGATCGTCGATGCCGGCGATATGCTTGCTCGTTTGACCAACGACGTAATTCCTTCGACGACTCACCAAGTGGTGAACAGCCCTGAGGCGAAAAACAAGGCTCGTTATTCAATGCCGTTCTTCATGCATCCAAATCCAAATGCAATGTTAAGCTGCTTGCCTTCTTGCCGCGGCGCAGGCGCTAAGTATTCGGATATTACAGGTGGCGATTTCCTCATGCAAAGATTGCGCGAGATCGGCCTTATCAAGTAATCTTGGGCCCATGTCGACATACAGGGCCCACTTCAATATACCGGAATTAGTTTGCTTTTTAAATTCGGCTTTCATTTCACCTCAGATGAAAAAGATCTCTGAGGTTGGGATGGAGGCCGTGGCTTTTAAAGAGCAACCTTGGCGTTTGCAAACTGCGGATTTTTTCACTGATTGCGATCAGCTGCGTGGCCTTGTCGCGAATCTTTTGAAAACGAATGCCGACAATATCGCGCTCATTCCTGCGGTTTCTTACGGTGTAGAAACTGCTGTTCTAAATTTGCCAATACCAAATCATAAAAAAGTTTTGATGCCAGAGGGGGAGTTTCCTTCCAATGTCTATCCGTGGAAGAACCGCGAGTTCGTGGCTCGCCCTGCGAATTACGATTGGACGTCCGCTTTTTTGGCAGCGATTGATGAGAACACCGCGGTGGTGTCCGTTCCACAAACGGATTGGTCTGATGGCAGTCACTTTGATTTGGTTCGCATTAGCCAGAAAGCGAAATCGGTTGGCGCGGCTTTGGTGGTTGATATCAGTCAGTCCTTCGGTGTTTCACCGATCGATGTAAAATCCTTTGATCCCGATTTCTTGTTTTCCGTGGGCTACAAGTGGCAGCTCGGCCCTTATGGCGTTTCCTACATGTACGTGGCCGATCGCCATCTCAATGGTAAGCCGCTCGAGAATAACTGGGTCAACCGGAGTGGCAGCGAGGACTTTACCAAGCTGACCGAATACACCGATGACTATCATGTGGGGGCTCGCCGTTTCGATAGCGGTCAGCATAGCAATTTTGCTCTAAATCCGATGGCGATTGAAGCTCTCAAATTCTTGAACACTGTGACCCCCGAAAAAATCTTTGCGCATATCACTTCTTTGAATGAAACTTTAGTGAGTGGTTTAGGGAAACTGGGATTTGAAGTGATTCCTCAAAACCGTCGCACGGGCCATATGATTGGTGCAAGAGCGCCGGCGGGTTTGTGTGTGAAGGATTTGTGTGGAAGACTTCGCGAAAAGAATATCTTCGTGAGTGTCCGTTGTAACAGTCTTCGCATAAGTCCTCATATTTACAATACGGAGCAGGACATTCAAAAACTCCTGATCGAACTAAAAAGGCTTATGGATGAATCCGCAAGTACCCGAGCAAGACAGCTTGAAGCTTAAACAATACTTTCAGGTCGGTATCGGCGTCGGCATTTTTGTCGCGCTGGTGAGCGGCTTTGTTTGGTTCCGGGGAACACGCGCGCCACATAAAACGGATGGCACGGAAGTCACTGAGCCTGCAGAAGACAGCGGACCTGATGCGCGCTTGGACGAAGATCTCGAAGCCCGTGCTGGTCTTGACGCCGCACCAACTCCAGAAAGAAAAAAATCTGAACCCGTCGATATCAATCGCGCTTCTGAATTTTTTGGTCAAAGCATGAAGCAAATGGCGGCGTGTATTGGTTTGAACTCCAACAGCGGTGAGCGCATGGATCCAAGCTTCGACAGCTTGCTTGCGCTCGTGAAAAGCGATTTGGGTGATCCCATTTTGCGTTCTGAGGATTGGGTGACGTGGAATATGAAAGCCGGCGCAGAAGAACGCCGCATCCGTATCGAAACCGACTACTCCGACAGTGATCAAGCCTCACGCCACTTGCTGTATTTCAAAGTCGACAAAGAAGGTCAACCAACGCTGATTCCGCTACCAGCTGAACAAACCAAAGATCCAAGTGAATCCTTCATAGCCTCTTTACAAAAAGACGGCGAAGTCTACGAAGAAGAAAAAGGCGAACGCGCTTATTTCGAAAACGGCCAAGAAATGGTTCTGACCGAAAAGAACGGCAAGATCGACGATCTCGAATTTTCAAACGGCTCAAAGACCTTCCGCTGCGCCGGGATTCTGACGACCGCGCCTTCTTGCAAGTGCTACTGACGAGGGTACGCCGTACTTCTCTATAAAGAATAGGAGTTGCCAATGAAATTTATTTTAGCGTTATCGGTATTTTTAGGTATCCAAGCAGTACAAGCAGCCACTCAACAAGCTTGCTTAGATGGAAACGTCTCAGCATGCAAAGAGATTTTTAATGAATATGGAAGAACTACGAACAAAAATGGCGCCGTCGATTTTTTTACAAAAGTATGTGCTTCAGAGAAGCTGAGTCTTAAATGCCAAGTAATATCAGCATTGCCATCTGAAACACTAAAGAAATTGTTGGAACTTCATAAGGCGGATAGTTCATCTTTTGTAATAGACGGATTAGCTTTAAGTAAAATCTATCAAATAGATCCGGTTAAATAATTCCTGGCTTTCAATAATTGAAGAGAGCAAGAAAGCGCTGGCCACAAATCAGCGCTTTTTCGAAAAGCGGCCCCAGAGAGTGTCGTCCATGCAGTTCTCCCGGGTTTTGAGCCCGATTAAGCCCACTTTGACCTAGACCATTGTTTAAAAATCCAAAGCCCTTTTAAAGTTCGTCCCTACTTGTTATTTAGAATCAACCACAGCACGTTAACAGCAATGCCAGAATCAGGAATAAAAGTTTAAGTATTTCCCTAGTAAACCGAAAAGAAGATGTCACTTTTCTTTTCATAGAGCGCCTCCTTAACAGGGAGCCTCTCGTCCTTAAAAGCGGTCCCTCTGGGGCCGTTTTTGTTTTTTGCAATTGTCATGACAGGCTTATGGAAAAATAGAAGACAGCTAGGGTCGCTAGCGGTCCATGATCCGGATTTGAATTTCCGGGAGTGCTTACATTGTTTCAGAGTGAGACACTCTTGGTCTTCACCTAAAAATTCCCCGGCTTTTTTTGGGAAAAATGTGGAACAAATTATCAAAAAACAAACAGATGTGCCGATAATATAAGGACGTTAACACACGTTCAGGGGGAATGTATGATGAAGGCACGTAGTCTGCGTATCGCTGTGCTTCTTTTCAGCGGGACTCTCTTGTCCACCGCTCTTTTCCAAAACTGTGCTCCTGTTTCATTTAAACCTGAAGAAGCTGCCGAAGCTCTTGCCTCGAAAGGCGACGAAGAGTCTAAGGACCCCGCTATTTGTGATGACGGTCAAGTCAGTGGCTCTGTGAAATGGGAAATCGTGAATGGTCAAACTATTGAGGAGCCCGGTCAGTGTGACTTCGGTGGCAATCTCAGTATGATCTATGAAAAACTTCAGAAGGTTGTCTGCGATGGTGGCAAATACGTCAGCGGCAATGAATTTAAAAAAGGCAATTTGCTCGGTCAAAAAGGCGCGTGTAATTGCGCCGATGGCGTTGCGAACGGCATGAGTACTTGGAAAAATGTCGTCAACCAAACCATCATCGAAAATGAATCTTGTCCAGCCAACGGTGTTTTAACTCTTACTTATGAGAAGCAGCAAAAGTTTACTTGCGATAATGGTCAATTGATCTCGTCGAATGATTTCCAAAAAGGCAAACTCATCAGCCAAGCGGGTGCTTGTAATTGCGCCGATGGTTCTGCAGAAGGCAGTTCAAGTGTGAAGCTTGTGCCAAATGCGACCATTACTGAGCCCGGTGTGTGCCCGAACGGCGGAAACTTGCAGTATATCTATGAGAAGTTGCAACAGTATGTCTGCCAAAACTCTCAGTCTGTGGCTAAAGATCAATACTCAAAAGGAAAATTGCTCAACACGACCGGCGCTTGCAACTGCGAAGGTGGTATCGTGAGCGGTGGATCTAAATTTGTAACTTTAGCGGGTCAGACGATCTCTGAAGCTGCAAGCTGTAAGTACGGTGGCAACCTCGCGAATCTCTACGAAAAGCAAGAGAAGAACCTTTGCACGAACGGAAACTTCAGTTCAACGGGCGAATATCAAAAAGGCGCCTTCATTCGCCAAGAGGGTTCATGCAATCCGCCGCCAGTGCTGAGCGAAAGCTTCATGATTTCTGCGACAAAATCGATGATGCCAATGGATATGGTTTGGGTTATAGATAACTCAGGTTCTATGAGTGAAGAAGCTGCGAACGTTCGCGCAAACCTCACGGCCTTCATCAGTGCTTTGGATAAGTCTTCAGATATGAAGTTCTTATTGGTGAGCCAAGTGGGCACTTCCGGTCAAGCTGTGAGCTTGCCAAGTGGTTTGGACCCGCAACGCTTTGTTCAAGTGAATAAGACTGTCGGCTCGCACGATGCTCCGCAAATTCTGATCAATCAGTTAAATACATATATCAGCAGCGGAACTCCATTCTTCCGTGCGGACTCTAAGAAGATCATCGTGTTTGTAACGGATGATAACTCGACGATGACGGCAGCAAGCTTCACATCGGGCTTGAGCAGCGCCGGGGTGGGTTCTGGACAGGCAGCGATCTTTGGCTTTATTGGCCTGGGCAGTACAGTGAGTAAGTGTCAGGCGGCGACGGGTGCTGTTTACCAAACACTTGCAACACAATCGAATGCGAAGGTTTATAACATCTGCCAGACAGATTGGTCTCAGAACTTCTCTGACTTGAAAACGGATGTCTTAACGAAACTGGGACGTACCTTCGTAATGAAAGACACGATGGTTGCTAAAATCGTGAAAGTTGAAGTTGATGGCGTTGCGATCGACTCCAGCAAATATAGCTTTGCTAACAACACGCTCACCCTTGCGGATAGCGTGGTGGTGACAGAGCAAAGCACTGTTAAAGTCTCTTATACTCAAGAATAGTAATTACATTGCATGCACTTGGGCGAGGATCTGAGGAACCTCGTCCAAGTGATTTTTAGCTTCGACGATGAGCTTTACGGCGTCCTTTTGCAAGAGTTTGCCGTTAGCCATCTTTTCACACACAGCCTCTTCTAGAGGATCCGTGATTGTGTACACACTTTTATGTTGAGGCCACAAGTTGCTGACGTCATTGCTGCCGCCCACACAGAGTGGAATATAATGGTCGATTTTAAAATCACTACGAGGCATGGTTTCAATGTGGAAACTGAACATGCGGTCGTAGTCTGCCATGAGTTTGTATTTAACAGCAGGAGCTACATCACGTTCGCAATAAGCGATTTTTTCTGGGTAGCGGTATTCCGCAGGTTGGTCACAGAGTTTACCGGGTGTGAGTTGCTTAATTGGGCCGGTCGGAAAATCATCTGCAAAAGAAGTTTGAAAACTGAGTGCGCTAAGAACCAAGACCACAAGAGCGAGAGCCTTCATCGTTTACTCCAAATAGTCCGCCTTTTACGGTGGCGGGTAGAAACGCCGGACCTTATCTCCAGCATATATTAGGGACGCGAAGGCCTTATAACGCTCTGCTCTTATGACTTCAACCTCTTTTATTGGAATCGGATGAGGGCTTCTTTCATCGACGCCATTTGCACTTTACTTTGATCTAATAGCTCGCGGTCAGCGGCAACGACGTCCTCGTCGGCATTTGCTATAAATTTTTCATTGGAAAGTTTATTCGTCAGCATGGAGATATCCTTGCCGAGCTTCTCGATTCCCTTGTTGAGGCGTTTGATTTCCTCATCAAAGTCCACGAGGCCTTCCAGTGGAATAATCACATTCACTCGACCTGACTTGGTAGCAATAGGGGCGACTGCGCACTTTTGTAGGTTACCGTCTTCGCCAATATCAAGGTTCGCAAGGCGGGCCATCGTGATGATGGCGCCCTTGTTATTGCCGAGGATTTTCTGAATGTCAGCTTCAGTGATGCCAAGGCGGACATTGAGTTTTTCGGCCGGGCTAATGCGGTTCTCTCCGCGGATGTTGCGGATCGCGGAAACCACTTCCTTGACGATATCGATTTCGTAAGCCGCTTGAGGCGAACCCAAAGCCAAGAAGTCTTTATCGTTACGAGTGTTTGGATATTGATCAATGATACAAGCCTTCGCACGAATCGGAAGTTTTTGATAAATCTCTTCTGAGATGAACGGCACAAACGGATGTAAGAGTCTCATCATACGATTGAGAACTTGAGCCATTACCAACTGCGTAGCCGCGCGCTCTTCTTTGTTCGTGCCCGTTAAAACTGGCTTCGTGAATTCAATATACCAGTCGCAGAATTGATTCCAGGTGAATTGGTACAAGGCCATTGCTGCATCCGAGAAGCGTTCTTGCTCCAAGGCTTCTTCCACAGTTTTTTCCACTTCCGCTAATTTTGTAATGATCCACTGATCGAAGATCGAAATCTGCGACTTGTTTGGTAAGGCCTTCACGCCTTCTGCAGGAACTTGGAAATCCTGCAAATGGCTGAGAGCAAAGCGAGCCGCATTCCAGATCTTATTCATGAAATTGCGGTAGCCTTCCAGGCGTTGTTCCGCGAACTTGAAGTCCTTACCTGAATACAAGTGGGCCAAGAACGAGAAGCGAAGAGCATCAGCCCCGTGCTTATCGATCATTTCCACTGGATCAACGGAGTTGCCAGAGCTCTTAGACATCTTCTTGCCTTGAGAATCACGCACAAGACCGTGGATGTAGACGGTTCTAAACGGAACGTCTCGCTTAAACTCCAAGCCCATCATGATCATGCGGGCGACCCAGAAGAAAATAATATCGTGACCAGTTACGAGGTAGTTCGTTGGATAGAAAGTCTTTTGTGTTTCTGTATCTTCAGGCCAACCCATTGTCGAGAACGGCCAAAGAGCCGAACTGAACCAAGTATCCAAAACGTCTTCTTCTTGGCTGAGATTTTTCTTATGGCACTTTTCGCACTCTGTAGGATCCGTCTCAGAAACTGTGACGTGACCGCAGTCAGCGCAGTTCCACGCAGGAATACGGTGACCCCACCACAACTGGCGCGAAATACACCAGTCTTCGATGATGTTCATCCAATGTAAGTAAACCTTTGTCCAAGACTCGGGCTCAAAGCGAATCGTTCCACTCTCAACCACACGACGTGATGGAATAGAAAGACCTTCGGTTTTTACGAACCATTGTTCTGACAAGAAAGGCTCAACCACGGCGCCGGAGCGCGAGCAGTGGCCCACATTGTTCACGTGCGGTTCTTCTTTTACCAGCAGGTTCAGATTTTTTAGATCCTCAACCACTTTTTTGCGCGCTTCAATCACGGTGAGGCCTTGATAAGGACCTGCGTTTTCATTGAGCGTAGTTTTCTTGGTTAGAATATTAATGAAATCCAGATGGTGAGCTTTACCGATTTTGTAGTCGTTAAAGTCATGAGCTGGTGTGATTTTCACAACGCCAGAACCAAAATTTTTATCAACGTAATTGTCAGCGATGACTTTCACTTTACGATTGATCAGCGGCACGATCACGTTTTTACCGATAAGGTGCTTATAGCGTTCATCTTCAGGGTTCACGCAAACAGCGGTATCACCCAAAAGAGTTTCCGGGCGAGTCGTTGCGATCGTCAGGAAACCCGAGCCATCTTCCAATGGATAGTTGATGTGCCAGAGAGTTCCTTTAACTTGTTTGTATTCTACTTCGAGGTCCGAGATCGCCGTTTCCAAAGGGCCTGACCAGTTGATCAGTCTTTGGCCTTTGTAAATCCAGTTTTTCTTGTAGAGAGAAACGAAAACTTTGCGAACGGCCTTCGAAACACCTTCATCAAGGGTAAAGGTCGCACGGTCCCAGTCACAGGAGTCACCTAAACGGCGCATCTGTGAATAAATACGATCGCCGTATTGCCTTTTCCAATCCCAGATTTTTTCGACGAACTTTTCGCGGCCGAGTTGATGACGAGTCACATGTTCGTTCTTTTTAAGTTCTCTCTCCACAACGGATTGAGTGGCGATGCCGGCGTGATCTGTGCCAGGCAACCACATGGCATTGAAGCCATTCATGCGCTTCCAGCGGATCAACAAATCTTGAATGGTGTGATCGAGGGCATGTCCCATATGCAGAAAGCCCGTCACGTTGGGTGGCGGCAAGATAATGCTAAACGGAGGTTTGGTGGAACGATTCTCAGCTTTGAAAAAACCGGATTCTTCCCACCACTGGTAGACTTTGCCTTCGACCTCTTGAGGATTGTAGCGATCAGAAAGTTGGTTGGATTGGCCCGGCTTGTTTAGGTTCTGGTCCGTATTCGCATCAGTCATGATTATGCCTCTTAATTATCCCGTGAAACTAATGACTTAGGATAACTTAAGAGGGCCTTTAAGACAAGAAACGCCGTCCTAACTGAGGCTCGCTCATTTAAAGGGCAAATACCTGCTCGCAGCGGACTCCTGCTGGGCCTTTATTGGGGATTTTCTCTTCGATTTTGGACTTTAGGGCGGTCATCACCTTACCCGGGTTTCTGAGGGCTAGGCTTTTGGCAATGTCGGTGAATGTCAGCTCGCTGCCGGCATCCTCCAGAGATTTGGAAATAATCATCAGTCCACGGTTCATGTTGATGAAATCATAAGGAAGGCGAATACCTTCGTTGGACGCCCAGCCACTCCAATCAAACAGAGATTCAGATATATTTTTTTTGCGGAGATTTTTCAGGCGTTCTTCGACTTTGGTAGCGAAAGCAGCGCGTGGGATCTGGTTTTTTGCTGTGTCGCTGAGGTTCCAATAGGTGTCGGTGATGAGTTCGGCCTTTTGCATTTGCAAAGCTAAGCCCAATTGCAAAAGGAGCTGCTGAGTTTTCTTATCGATTTGTCCGCCCATGCCGAAATCCAAAAGAGTGACTTCTGCTTTTGGTTCAGCCATGCGTACCAGAAAATTTCCTTGGTGAAGGTCGGAGTGATAGAAGCCGCCGCCATAGAGAACTTCGTTGATCCACAATTTTGCGACCTCTTCAATAATGGCCTTCTTGATATTAGGTGCGAGTTTCGCGTACGTTTCTGATTCTTTATCAAGGCTGCGGCCGATGACCAATTCTTGCACCATCAGTTTTGAATCTTTATCTGCGCCGAAAAGTTTTGGCACTGAGAAGTGCAGATCCGTTTTATACTCCGGCGTTTTCAGCAAAACTTCTTTGTCATAAGCAGTTCTTGCCAAGGTTTGACGATCCATGGTGGCTTTCATGTTCAGTTCTTCGCGCACTGTGTCCGTGATGTCATTCATCAGTGGAGTCATCATCGCGCCATTCAAGCTCCGATACTCTGGATCGTTGTCAATTTGCTGAGTGACCTTCACAAGGATGGCATGATCTTCATCCACACGTTGAGAGATATTTGGTTTCAAAAAGCGCACGACAACGTCTTGGCGCTTACCATTGATAATCATTTTAGCACGGTGAACTTGCGCCATCGTGCCGATGCCGAGGGGCTTGCGTTCAAAATAAGTGAATTCAAAATTTTCTTTTTCGGTTTTTAGCAGTTGTTCCACTTGCCACCATGGGACTTGCTTTGCGCTGTCTTCCAGAGCTTTGAAGCTTGCTTTGATATGGTCAGGAACTCCATTCTGTCGAATGATAACTTGTAAGAGTTTCTGGAATTGAGGGCCGCTGTTTTGGACCATGACCTCGAACTTCTCTTGATCGTTCAGGCCTATTTTCTTACCTAACATCTCTGAGATGATGTACTTCTTGGTGTCCAGAGATTGCAATGCGTAGTATTGGTCAAAAAGGATGCGAAAACGAATTCGATCTTGCGGATCTGGGATTGCAGTAAATGCGGTGCTTGCGATGCGCGAGCCGATAGTGTCGAACTCTGCGAGTTGCTTTTTCGCACTCTCTTTCAGATATTGTTTTATAGCTTCGGGCTTGAGCTCGCTCAGATCTTGTAATCGAGTCATTGAGAAGCCCTTAAAGTGATTCACGTGAGCTTTTAAATAATTATCGATCTGCATTTGCACACGAGGGCTGGCGCTACGGTAACGAGCCAAGCCCTGCGTTGGGAGTGATTCAATACGCTGAAGATCCGTTTGCAGATTTCCAGAGGAAGGCCATTCTCCTCGGAAATGTTTTAAAAATTCAGAGAAGTTTTTTACATTGATTTCAGTCACGGGCGCGTTGGTGACCGTATTGATGTACTGAAGGACGCGTGCATAGATACGAGTTTGCTCTTCGGGAGAGGCTTGGTAAGCTTGAAGTGCGTAAGCAGAAAGAACTCGCTCTTGAAATGAGAGGTGAATTTCTTTTGCTTCAGGAACAGCAAAAGCCTGGAGGGAGAACAGCGTTCCCGCCAGGATTAAAATCCACGCAAACCCAGTTTTAAACAAATTCATAGACGTCCTGCTTTCATCTGCACTACTGGGGCCATGCAGGGACTATGCTAACTTAAAACCCCTGTGATTCTATTTTAAGCGGGACAGTCTGTCTAAGAGTTCGTCATGGTGACGGCCCGGGGAAACCGGGCCGATTTAATTTATGGAAAGCGCGGGGGTCTTCCCGGAACTCCTGGCCGCGATGGTGGCTGAGGAGGTTGCGGAGGCTGAGGCGGCTGCACATTGGGTGGCGGTGGTGGATTCGGGCGGCCGCCCCAGCTACAAGCCCTCCAGGCGAAGCGGAAATTCTGCGCTTGCACCTGACCGTCGATCGTATCGAGAGTGATTTGCGCTGAAGAAGGGCTGCGCGGATTCAGTGAACGTGCTGTCAGGAATGTTGAAACAAATAAAGTCTGTGTGCCATTGCCCACGCAGGGGGACCAAGGAGCTATGCGGGGATCGATATCGGTGTGAATATAGTAATTATCTTGGTAAGGGCCAGTGAAGTTTTGTGCGCGGAAAGAATAATTGCTGCCGTCTTGAAATCCGGGTCTTTCATTCGGCGGTCTTGCACCATCAAAAGAGTAAATCGCTTGATGAGTTGCCACCGAACCACCTTCGACGCTCGCGAAGCCGCGATAGTCGGCAGAGAGCACCGAAAATTGCCAGCCCGCGGGAACCGCGAACTCGACACGCAATTGGCAATTCTTACGATCCAAGCTCATCTGTCGCGTGGATTGAGCCATGTACTGATCCAGCAAAATCGAAAACGTCGTTCCATCCGGTGAAATCATCGCAGTGTACGAGTTCGGTGGACAGCCCGAGCCCATTGCTTGGATATTTCGCACCTGAATGCCCGGTGGCGTTTGGGCCTGAGCGTTCAATGCAGAAGCTAGTAACATAAGAATTGGTAATATCATGAGTTTTCCCCCCGGAAATGGTGGCAAGTCGCCACTCACCGAGGGGATAGTGCAAGGGATGGACCAACGAGGGGTGGAGTCGGAATGTCGCCGGGAGATCCCATGGATGAATTAATGAAGGTCTTCGATCTGCTGAAGTTTTTGAGCGTCACTTTTGTTGTAGTAAAGAATAAAGTCTGTCCCGGCGAAGTAAAGGCGTTTGTCCTGAACAGCTTTATCTTCAAGTTCAGCGATTTGTTTCCAGACTTCCATTTTTCCATCAATGGCAATAACCAGCTCGACATTGAATTCGTTATTCACTGTGGCTTTGTAGTTCGCCAAGTTGTTTTTAGTGCCGACTAATTTTTTTATTTCGACTTTGAGATCATCACCTTTTGGGCAAAATCCTTGAAGATCACGCCGGAAAAGAAAATCTTTTGTGTTGAAGGATCTTACAAAGGCTGGGGTGAGTGGATGCTCCATAATATATTCCACGAACTCGCCTTTATTAGAGACGCGTGAGCTGGAGCGTTCATACCAAATGCCTTTTTTGGCAGCGGTGCTTCGAATATGATTGATTTCGGCGTACAATTTTTTTTCAAGCTGTGGCGGTAGAAAGCTGGTTTTGCTGTTGCCAAACTCAGCGTCTTCGAATTCCAGTGTGCCCATCATGATATCTTTTTCAGAAAAATTTCTCAGTGGCGCGTGCATTGGCAGGCCGCCAAAGCGATAGAAGTCAAACAACACCCACTCACGGCCATTGAAACCAATTTGGCGAGGAGTGACGTCGCCAATACTAACATAGCGCCAAGTGGATCTCATGAAGTCTTCGAACTTTTCTTTAGCGAGCTGAATCTCCTCTGCACTGATTTTTTTTGGCCAGCCGTTTTGTTCCGCCTCAAGAAACTGGGTGCCGAGAAAGTGAAAGTTTTCCTTTTTTACGATAACTCCGAAGGGAGGTTCGCTGCGTAGGACGTCCATTTCAACGGTGCGGATGCCAGCAGCTTTGATCTCGGGCTGTATGTTATAAAAATCTTTGATTGCGTCGGTAGCTTTGTTTGACGAATCTACGAACAAAGGCAAGCGCATCGCCCAACCGTCACCGATGTCGACAACTTTCGTAAGTTGTCCCTGACCAAGAATCGCCTTGACCTGGTATTTACGGCCACTCGGCATGGTGAAGTGATCTCCTGGCTTGAGATTGGCGATGACTTTATTGTATTTCCGTACGAAGTCGCGTCCATCGTGAAGTAGTTTTTCCGGTCCCTGAGGTACGGGCTTGGTTTCATGGGTCGCGGTGAAAACGCTATGACAGGCTTCCTGTGCTAAAGCATCAAGAGGGGACAGGGCCCAAGTGAACGCGAGTGGAATCGCCGCTCTCAAATATCTCTTTAATTTAGCTTTCATAGTGCACCTGTCTAGCTTTTGGTCATATGCCTTAAATCGTCACTAGTTCAAGACTATAAAACAAGGCATTGCAACCAATAACTTCCTTACCTCTTTTCAGCAAGGGCCGGGCCTAAGTGGAGATGGGACCACGCTATTCTCGTTGCTTTTTATGGGCAGGCTTCGAAGAATAGAGAAATGAAAAACACAATCTATACGTTTTTAGCGGGTCTTATCGTGGGTCTTTCAATAATGTACTTTTTAAAGCCCGCTCAGGTTCAAAAAGTCGCGGTCGAAACAGACAAAATACCCACTGTTAATTCAGAACCCAAGCAAACCGAATCTTTGGCTCTTCCTAAGAACACAACAAAGATCGAAGCCAAAGTCGTAGCAAAATCAGACAAGGTGGAAGTTCCGGTTGAAGAAAGCAAGCAGCTAACACCAGAAACTGCTGCACCAGTGGAAGCGCCGCCAAGCTCTGTGACGTTTCAGTTTGATGAACAAGATCTTGATGCCCTCGAGCAGAGTTTGCCGGACCTACAAAAAGAAGTTTCGTTGTACCGTCGTGAAAATGGATGGCTTGTGCGGATTCATGCAACGACCAATCCGTTTGCGTTCATTGGGATTCAAGACAATGATTTTATCCGTGACAATCAATTTCAAGACCTGGAAAGAGACCCTTCGAAAAAAACTCTTGTAGGTCGCCTTGTGGATATTCTAACGAGTCTGGAGCGTTAGAAAAAATCGACTTGCTGACTTTTAAACGAGTAACATAAGAATCGGATTTTCACTAGACAGTGGCCTAGTGGATCAATTTTTATAAATTTCATTGAACCTTTTCCCGACTTCGATGTTTAGTCTTTATGATGCAAAAGACGGACGAAGATATTCTTCGAGATTGGGACAAAAACCCGCAACAGAGTTTTCAGACTGTGTACGATCGTTATTCTGGCGTACTGTTGCGCTTCGTCTATCGCTTTACGGGAAACCAGGAACAGGCAGAAGAGATTTTGCAGGATGTTTTCACCGAAGCATTTAACATAATTTCGCGTCATCGCGAAAATCTGCAGCTGAAGTCTTGGCTATTTACGGTGGCTAAAAACAAAAGCCTGAATTTTGAGAAAAAGAAAAAGCGCGAAGTAGTTTCTGAGGAGTTGATTGAAGCCGCTGCGAATTCGGAGCAGATGGAAGATCAGATTTGTGACAAAGAACTTGCAGAAAAGTTAGAACGCTCGGAAGAACATCTTCCTTCGGATTTGGCCCACACCTGGGACCTGCGCAAGCAGGGATTGGATTATCAACAGATTGCCGATCACTTGAATATTCCTTTGGGGACTGTGAAGTCGCGGTTCAGTCGATTGGTCGATTATTTTAGGAAGGAGTTTAAAGTTGAACAACATAGATAAAAACTCTTTGGTGGATTTTTATTTTGGCTCGTTGCCGGAAGAGAAGCGATTGCTGGTTGAAAAAGAGATGCTTCTCGATCCAGAAGTGCTTTTGGATTATTTGGATTTAAAGCGGGAGCTTGAGGCAAGTAAACTTGTTCCGCAACAACCATCGCGCCTTTTGTGGCAGCGTTTAAGTCAGGTTCCGCAGAATAGAAAAGCTTGGTACATCACGTTTGCGGTGGGCGCCTTGGCGGCAGCGATGGCTTACATTTTTGTATTTAGAAGCCCTGTGGTCGAGACTTCTTTGCCCGTGCAAAGTGGCGCGATTTTATTTGATTCAAGCAGTGAACATCTTTTCACTTCGGATGTTCTATAGGAAACGGAGGCTTTATGAAAATCATGGGAATTATATTGATGTCGTTCTTTCTAGTACAGGTTTCCTTCGCGGCTGAATTTGAAGGAGCGATTTCTGAGTGGAATAAAAACAACGAGTCTTTTAAGAAATCCGAGGAGACTTTTAAAAAAGTTCTCGAAACTCTGAAAACTCACTATGTGGATAAAGGAGTCACGGAAGAGGACCTTTATCGTGCAGCGACCGAAGGAATGTTGGCGGCGTTGAATAACGGTAAGAATAACTGGAACACGCTTCTCTCTCCGCGTGATATGGAGGACCTGCAAATTGAAATGACCGGCAAGTTAGCTGGAATTGGCGCGACGTTGGAATTTGATAAAAACACCGGCTATGCGCGCGTCAGAAATGTTCTTGCAGGATCTGCGGCACTCAAAGCGGGCATCCAGGTGAATGATTTGATTTTGAGTGTGAATGGCAAGCACTATAAGGAATTAAAAGATATGGTAGCGGACATCCGCGGCAAAACAGGCGAAAAAGTGAGGCTCAAAATTCTGCGACAAGAGAGTATCTTGGATATGAACGTGACAAGATCGCAGGTGTCTATTCCTTTTGCGGAATCGGCAATGCTTAATGATCACACAGGCTATCTAAAAATCGAATCGTTCACTAATCCCACTCTGAAGGAAGTGGTTGAGCAGATGAGCCTCTTTAAGGGTAAGAAGTTGTCTAAGCTCATTATTGATTTGCGCAATAATCGGGGCGGTCTTTTCGAAAAATCGCTAGAAGTTGCAGATCTCTTCCTAAAAAATGGGGATGTTATTGTGAAGACTAAGTCTCGCGATGGTTCTGTGAGGGACTACAAAGCGAAAGCAACAGCCTGGAGTCCTGAAACTCGCATCGTGGTTCTTACAGACGCGGAAACGGAGTCCGGTGCAGAAATTTTGACCGCCGCTCTCAGAGAGAACAGAGGCGCCACCATCATTGGTGCGAAGACGGTGGGCAAGTGGACTGTGGAGTCTGTTGAAAGCCTTCCGAATGGCTACGCGATGAAATACTCTGTGATGTCTTTCGAATCTCCTTCTGGAAAGAGCTTTCAGAATACGGGGCTAACTCCAGATATCGAGATTGTTTCTCTGACGGAGCCCGAGCGTTTGACTCTCTTGTCGAAAGATTTGAAGGGACGCATGGCCGGTGATCCGGTATTGCGGGCTGCAGTGGAGCTAAAATAAAAAACTTGCTTGGAGATTTGGGAAATTAAACCCAAGTCTCCAAGGCAGCGCGAGCTTTTCTAATTTGCACTTCTTTTTTTGCCTTTTTATCGCGATGAAGTTTTTGAGCCTTAAGAGGTTCCAAATCTTCTTCGGTCAACGGCGGGATCAATGCAAAGTTGATATTCGTCGGCTGAAAATGTTCAGCGCGAGTCGGATCTGTGATCGCCTCAAGCAATGAACCCATTGCAGAAGCACGCGGTGGTGGATTGAATGTCTTGTCCTGCAGTTTCTGATCAATGAATTTTGCCACCATTAAACCGACACATGTAGATTCGAAATAACCTTCGACACCAGTAATCTGCCCTGCGAAGAACAACCATGGATCTAATTTGCTCGACAAATCACAATTCAATCGTTTCGGCGAATTAATATAGAGGTTGCGATGAATGCTGCCGAGTTTTAAGAACTCTGCATTTTCAAGACCCGGAATCATACGGAAGACACGAACCTGTTCGCTGTAAGCCATGCGGGTTTGGAAGCCCACCATGTTGTAGGCCGTCGCTTCTTTGTTATCTTGGCGAAGTTGCACGATTGCGTAGGCATAACGACCTGTTTTTGGATTGTCGAGACCCACAGGTTTCATTGGACCAAATCGTAGAGTTTGATCACCGCGATTGATCATCGTTTCAATCGGCATGCAACCTTCGAAGAAATCCGTTTTTTCAAAATCCTTTGGTTCAATTTTTCTGGCGGCTTTTACTTCAGCGATGAAGCGTTCATATTCTTCTTTATTAAGCGGGCAGTTGTAGTAATCGCCGTCCCCAGTGCCTTTGTCATAGCGATCGGCTTTCCACGCGATGTCAGTGTTGATACTTTCGGTATCAATGATCGGGGCAATCGCATCAAAAAAGTACATGAACTCATCACCGAAGTGACGGCGCATGCTTTCAGCAAGATTGTCGTGCGTGAGAGGACCTGTCGCGATGACTGCGGGGCGAGGAACTTCTTCGAGATTGTTGATAATGTCGTTTCTAACTTCGATGTTCGGATGATTTTTAATCATCTCAGTCACTTTTGCGGAAAACACTTCGCGGTCCATGCCGAGTGCTTGGCCTGCGGGAACTTGGGCGTGATAAGCAGCTTCAAGAATTTTTGAATTGAGTTTTTGTGCTTCCCACTTCAATTGTCCAGGTGCGGACACTTCGCCCATGCTGCCGAAAGAATTGGAGCAGACAAGTTCTGCGAATTTATTGGTTTTATGAGCGGGTGTCATAGTCTTATCGCGCATTTCAAACAGCACGACTTTGTAGCCCATGTCAGCTAATTGAAGTGCACACTCACTGCCGGCTAAGCCAGCTCCTACGACCGTGATTTTCTTGTCTGATTTCAAGTTCATGGGCCTGGTTTAGCCGCTCTGGGGGCCCTTGACAAGGAGTGATAAGCCTCGGATGGGAGTTTTTTCAAAGGATTTTGGCCTGTGCCTGTGCTAGATCTAATGTATGCGTGATCAAGATCCCAAATCCAAGTTTAGTCTCGGTTCCGAGGTCCTTCAGAAGTTGTTTGAAAGTGGCAAATCACCCCTTTCCGAACAATTCTTGCGTTGGAAACTTTGGGCGCGTTGGAGCGAGTTTGTGGGCCCGACGATCGCGCAAAATACCGAGCCCGTGGGGCTGAACCGCGGCGTTTTATACCTGTGGGTGCGCAGCAGTTCGTGGATGCAGCAGTTGACGTTCATGAAGGATCACATTCAAGATACGCTGAACAAAAAACTCGGCCGGCCGCTGATTAAAAATATCCGTTTTACGCTCGATCGCCGCGAAGTTCCCGGCGAAGCTCAGGCGCAAAAGGAATTCAAAAATGTGATTTCCAAAATTGTGCCCGAGAAAGATGGCGACTAATCACATCGTATAGAAGAACTCTTCCTTCACTGATTTGTGTTTCTATCAGTTATTTGCCTTCGTTCTTTTCAATCGAAGTACGCATGAGATTCTTCATGTAGTTTTTGCGAGGAGAACCACCTAGCATGGACTTAATTTGATCATGCACAGAAGGGTCGTTGATCAAGGCGCCGAGGGTGCCTTGGCCGCGATCCAGCTTTGTCATAACACTGTCGAGGCGATCGATGGTGTTTTTGAGTTTACCGTCGTTAATACCTTCAGCGAGTCTTTGTGTTGCTGCTGCGGTCTTGTCGATTTTTGCCGTCGCATTCGCGAGATTACTGAGGATCTTATCTGTGCGGTTTTCGGCGTTCAGCGTTTTGCTAAAGCGATGCATTTCATTGATGATGTCGAAGATCTTTTCAGCTTCGCTACCGCGTTCTGAGAGAATTCCCAAGATATCGGTGGCTTTCGCAACTTCGATGATGGCGCCCTCTTTGAGTGGCTTTGCTTTCGGATCGCCGGGGATGATGAAGATATATTTATCACCCAAGGCGCCTTGGGTGCGGATCTCAACGAGAGAGCCTTCTGTCACTCGTGGCATGAATTGATCGTCGATTTGCATGACGATGTCGATGAGGTTGCGCTCAGGAAGAATTTGAATTTTTTTAATGTTACCGACTGTGATACCGGAGAAAGAGACAACAGAACCTTCTGCAAGACCTTGAACTTGCTCAAAGTGTGCGTGCAGAGTTGTGTAACTGCGGAAGACCGCTTTGTCTGCGCCCAGCAGGAAAATTGAACCCAGCAGCAGGACCAGGCCTACGATGAGGAAAATACCGACTCGAAGCTGTGTTTTTGCATTGTTTTCCATGGTTTCTCCTAGAGTTCCTCTCCGGCGATAAATTTGGCAATCGTTCCGAGGCTATCTTGATCCAATTGGGACATGGTTCCTTGAGCTTCAATTCGGCCATTCAGAATCATCGCCATTTTGTCGCAGACGGCGTTGGCCGTCGGCATATCATGAGTCACCAGAATTGAGGTCACTCCTTTGGCTTTCAGTCTTAAAATCAAATCTTGAATTTTACGCGTATTAAAGGGATCGAGTCCCGCCGTAGGTTCGTCGTACAGAATAACCTCGGGGCTCATCATCATCGCGCGTACAAGGCCCACGCGTTTTTGCATCCCGCCGGAAAGACTTGTCGGATAAACGTTTTCGTTTCCTTCAAGGCCGAACTCCGCAAGGCTGCCGAGCACGCGATCCTTAATTTCTTTTTCTGTGAGATGAAAATGTTCACGCAGAGGGTAGGCGAGATTTTCAAAGACGGTCATAGAATCAAACAGAGCGCCGTTCTGAAAAGCGTAGGCCACCTTTTTACGAACTTCGAGAAGCTGACGTTCGCTCATGTGTGTGATATCGATTCCATTCACAATCACTTGGCCCGCATCGGGTTTTTCAAGACCAATCAGGCTGCGCAAGATCACGCTTTTACCCGTTCCTGATCCGCCGATCAGCCCCATGCATTCACCTTTATTGACAGAAAAAGAAATATCCCGGTGAACCACCTTGGAGCCGAACGACTTCTTGAAGTTTTTAATATCTATTACACCCATTTTGTAATCATCCAAATTAGCTTCGAAAGGAAGAAGTCACCCACAAGGATCATAATCGAAGACACCACCACGGCTTTCGTCGTTGCGATGCCCACTTCTTTTGCGCCATTTTTTACGTTGAGGCCGAAGTAGCAAGAGGACAAAGAGATAAATAGAGAGAAGAAGAAGGTCTTCACGAAACCAGAGAGATAGTCTTCCAAAGAAGCGGTCGACATGATTTTTAAATAGTAGAAATTTGGATCCAGCTTCAGTTCTGTTGCGCCTACGATGAGACTACCGGCATTGCCGATAATGTTAGCAAAGGCCACGAGGGCGGGAAGTGCGATTAAGCACGCGATGACTCTGGGAATGACAATTTTTTGAATCGGCGAAGTTCCCAAGGCGCGAATCGCATCGATTTGCTGAGTTACGGTCATGGAGCCGATTTCACTGGCCATTCCAGCGCCGATGCGGGCTGCAAACATAAGGCTTGTGAACATGGGGCCGATCTCCCGCAGAATGGTAGCAGCGACGAGTTTCGGGACATAAAGTTTTCCACCGAACTTCTCAAGACCTAAACCGAACTGCAGTGCCATCACCATGCCAATGCTGCCAGAGGTAATCAAGATCAATGGCGTTGAGCGATATCCCACTTGATAGATCTGCTCCACCACGAGTTTCCAGTATATCTTGCCTGTGAAAGTCTCGCGGGCGACTTGAGACGTGAGGATTCCAAGTCCTCCCCAGAAGTTTATAGACTCAAGTAAAAATGCGGTGAGTGGCAAACTGTCCATTAGAGCGCCTTAAAACTTTCTACGAATTTATCGAAATAGTTTTTCTCGGTGTCGAAGGTCTTGGAGACTCCGCCATAGTTGAGCGTGAAGTTACAGCCGTTCTTTTTGAACACAACGATTTCAGTTTTAACAGCAACCCCATCGACTTCGCCTTGAGCAAGCGTGCGCTGAGCTTCACGACCGTTGTAATCGAAGCTTTGAGTTTGCAGGATTTTGAGTTTGTCGAAGACAGCAAGAGACTCGCCTTCGAGTTGCTGCAGAGTCGGATCAGCATTGCCATTGCAGTCTGAGATGAACGAAATAGTATTGCCTGTTTTGCCACTCAACCATGCTTTATCACCTGAACTCACTTTGATTTCTTGAAAAGGATTCTCCGGTTGCGTGTACTTGATATCCTTTGCTGGCGTGCCTGTCCCGCTTGGAATTTTCACCGAGACGCAAGCCCCCATGCCCAGTATGAACAAAATGAAAATGAGATTTCGAAGGTGATGGTTTTTCATAATCTTTTCATCGGTTAAAAAACTAAAAATCCCCAGTAGTTAAAATCAATTCTCGACCTAAGATAGGGGGGACCGGTGAGACCGACTTTTGAAGAGTGTCATGAGATTGTCAGACACCGACAAAAATCAATGGGCTATTTTTGCCCAGCTGGAAAATATTTGCCATAGAGTCCTTTTCGGACCTGGCATTGCTTGTGCAATGAAGGTGTTTGGACGGATTTTGTAGAAGTGTCTTTAAAGTTTGTTCAAGGAGTGAGCAAATTGAAATCGAGTTTCATCGTTGTTAGCCTGCTCGTTAGTCTAGTGTTTGCGCCACACGCAAATGCTGCGAAGATTTCCAGTTTGATCTCGGATCAAGGGGACACTGTTCATTTGGAGTTGTCGGGACAGCAGAATTGGGACTACGACCTTCGTCGCGTCGAGAAAGCCGGCAAGAGTTACTTACAGCTTACCGTCGATGCGATGGACGAGACATCTCTTAAAAAAATCCAGTCATTCAAAAGCGATATGGTCACAGGTGTGACCGTTGATAAATCTGGACCTGACGGCAAGTACGTCATCAATTTCCAAGTGCCTGGAGACGAAGTTGAAAGTTTCGATTACCTGACGGACCAGCCGTCCCGACTTATTGTCGACTTCTATGTCAATGCTCAGAACAAAGTTAAGCCGGTTGCAGACAAAGAGGAAAAAGCAAAGCCTGCGAAAGACGCATCGGAGACAGAGCTATCAAAGAAAGAAACTAAAGTAGCGGAAATACCAGCAAAGGGAAAAACTGCGATAGCAAAAGCGAGCAAAGAGGGTAAAGGTCGCAAGCCCGCGACCGCGGATGTTTTGGTTGTAAAAAACGACGGTCCTAACTCCCATGACTCTACGGAAAGCCGATCGGGTCTATTTGATGGCGGCGATCCAAACTTTGAACGCTTCTCTATTAAAGATTATGAAATCAAAGAAGATGCGATGTTGCGCAGTAAGGAAGGATACTACATTCCGTATCCAATGATTCGCCCCGAGAATCACTACTGGGAGAGAATGAAAATCGCTTCTCCTATATACGAAATTGCACCAAAACAAACGGACGAAAACAAACAAGCGCGTCTGTTACTGACCCTGTTTGAAAACAAGCGTTACGCGGTTTATCTCAAGACAGAAGAGTGGTTTCAAAAGAAATATCCTGAATCTGAATACAATGACTTGATCGATTTCATGACCGCCGATGTTTACAAAAACATGTGGCAAGATAAGGAAGATCCAAAGTACTACGAGATTGCGCAAGTCAAATACAAGCAAGCTTTGCAAAAGCATCCGAAGTCCCCGCTGGTCGAGCGAACTTCACTCATGCTGGGGAATATGGCTCTGGAAAAAGGCGATTCCATGGATGCCCTTCGCTTGTTCAATGACCATATTGAACAAGGCCGTGGCGGAAAACCCGATGCTCTCTCAAATGATCTTGCTCGCATCGGGACTGGAATTTCCTACCTGAAGCTCAATCGTTATCAGGAGTCCTCGGAAATTTTTGTGAAGTTGCAAAAGGAAAGCCCTTACAAGGAAATCAAATCCGAAGCAGCTTATCGTGAAGGTGACGTCTACGTTCAAGCCAAGAACTACCAAAAAGCCGTCGACACCTATAGGGACGCGATTAAAAAATATCCTGAATATCAAAACGAATATCCGAATGCGTTTTATAACCAAGCCGAAGCACTTTTTGGAATGGGAAATTATCGCCAATCTCTTGATGCTTACTTGGATTTCATGAAAAAGTTCCCATCCCACGAGCATGCGGCCTTTGCCATGACTCGTATGGGGGAATTGCTGGACATTCTTGGTGCCGATAAGTCCCGGGTCATTGGTGCTTTCTTGGAAACTTACTTCCGCTATGGTGAAAGCAATAATGCGATTATTGCGCGTTTGCGTCTGACGAGTGCGCGTATGAAAGGTATGAAGCCAAAAGAAGCTGATGCTGCGACCAAAGAAATTCTTTCCTTGGTGAAGAAGCTTGATATTCCGAATATTGAACAGTTCGGAACTCTGATGATTTCCGAAGGGTATACATCGCGTGGCGAACATGAAAAGGCCATCGATCTGTTGACAAGGTTTTATCAGCAAAACCCAACGACTGTCGATCGGGATTTGGTCAAACGTCGTATCGTCGGCAACATCACTGATGAAATTCGTGAACAAGTGAAGTCCGGCAACTTTATCAAAGCTCTGAAAGCTCACAGCAAGTACGCAGAAAACTGGCTGAAGAACAGCGACCGCATCGATACTAAATTCTTTTTGGCCGAAGCTTTTGAAATGGCCGGCGCTCAAGAAGAAGCAGAAAAACATTATCGCGATGTTTTGAATCAAGTTTATGCGATCAAGGGATCTGCAACCGATAAAGAATTGACCGCAACCCACAGAAAGCCGAGTGAAGACGAACTGAATCTTCGTTTGGCTGTTACGGCATTTCAGCAAAAGAAGTTGAATCAGTCCTACGACTATTTGCGAGCGATTAAAAATCCAGAAACACTTTCGGAAGATCAACAAATTGAACGTGTTCGTGTTGCTGTCGATTTGCTGGAAAAGCGCGGCGATTTGGATTCGGCGGTTCGGTATTTAACTGAACTTCTTCGCACCTGGAAAGGCCAAGCAGGTCTGGTTGCGGAGCCTTATTTGCGTTTAGCCCAACTCGAAGTAAGGCAAGGTAAGCCTGAAGCGGCGATCGAATCTTTGAAAAAGATCGACGTGCTGATGGCGGACTCTAAGATTGTCCCAGTGAACACTCACGCAAAATCTTTAGAAATGCTGGGGCAGCTTTATTTAGATAAAGGTGAGAATAAGAATGCAATTGCGGCCTTCGACAAGCTTCTGAATACTTATGAAGAAAAGCGGCCGCTCTCTTCAATTCGCTACAAGTTGGGCCAGATTTACTTCAAAAAAGGCGAAGTGCAGAAGGCAGCCGATGTTTGGAGCTCGCTCAAGAATCAGAAAAATCAGTTTTGGTACAACCTTGCACAGGAGCAATTAAAAAACTCCGAGTGGCGGGATGATTATCAGAAGTATATCCAACGCATTCCCGCAATGTCGAAACAACAGTAGAGGAGCTATGTCAGTAATGGATTTTGTGAATTTAGAATTTGCGGATGATAAAATGAAGCGATTGCAGGCGCTGCTGCCAGCGGTACGCGCGTCTCAGGCTAATGTGCTCGTGAGCGGTCCGACCGGAACGGGTAAGAGCACGCTCGCAAAGTACATCCTAGGTCCTTTGGATTACATCAGTCTGAGTGCTTATGATTTGGTAGAGGACTTCGACTTTTCAGCGTTTTTTGCAAAGAGTCCCGTAAAAGTTTTCCTGATTGAAAATATTGACCGTTTGACGGCGACTCAACAAAAAAGCCTGTTTGAAGCCGTGGATGATTTCGGAGGGCTTGAGAAACTGCGTATTATTTCCACGAGCCGCGGTGGCCTAAAGAATATAGCGCAAAAGGGACAGTTCCGCGAAGATCTTTACTATCGGTTGACGGTTCTTAACCTAGAGCTGCCGGCTTTGTGTCAAAGAGTACATGATATAGAAATTCTGGCAAAACACCTTGTCAGTGTTTTTGCCATCATTCATAAAAAATCCGATTTAGCAATCAGCCCTGAAGCACTTGAGAAGATGAAAATGTGGAGTTGGCCGGGGAACATTCGTGAACTAGAAAATGTCTTAGAGCGTGCCGTGATTCTTGCTGAGAGCTCTATTCTCCATGCAGCCCATATTGCGATTGAAAATACAGAAACATCCGGAGAGGACGTAGAGGATTCCGCGGGGTTGGCAGGAATGACATTGTCTCAGGTGGAACAGAAACTCATTTTGCAGACTTTGCAAATGACGGAGCAAAACCGCACGCGCGCCGCCGAGATTCTCGGCATTAGCATTCGTACATTAAGAAATAAAATTAACGAGTACAGACAGGCAGGTTTAGTATGAGTAATTTATTCGACAAAACAACCAATGCCCTTCAGACGTCTTTGGGCATGCGCCAACTTCGTCACTCAGTCACAGCATCGAATATCGCCAACGCAGAGACACCGGGATATCACGCGAAGAAAGTAGATTTTGAAGAAGCTCTCGGCAGAGCTCTTGATATCGACGGCCTTCGCGGGATGAGCACGACGAGTGGGGATCATATTGCCGTGGGCGGCCAGTCCGCGGCGGTTCGTCCAGATGTCTATGAGAATCCGGAAGGTGCCATTAACAACGACGGCAACACTGTGGATCTTGAAAAGGAAATGTCGGCGTTGTCAGAGAACGCGATCTTGTACAAGACCGCTTTGCAATTGATTAATAAAAAAATGGCCGCGTTAAAATATGCGATCGGAGATAGATAATGGCCGATTTTTTCACGGGGATGAGAATTAGCGGAAGTGGTATGGCAGCGCAGAGAATGCGCATGAACACTATTTCCAGCAACATTGCCAATATCAACACCACTCAGACCCCAGAAGGTGGACCGTATCGGCGCAAGGATGTAGTTTTCGAAGCCATGCCGGACGCGAAAAACTTCGGTGAGATTGTTTCTCCGACGGCGGCGAACTCTAATTTTCAGAGAGTCCAGGTCAGTGACATTATCTCCTCTCAGAAAGCGCCGTTGCTCAAATATGAGCCGGATCATCCTGATGCAAATGAAGAGGGATATGTCGCATATCCAAACGTTAATCTCATGGAAGAAATGACCAATATGATACAGGCGACTCGGTCATACGAGGCCAACGTCTCGGCGATGCAGGCGACGAAAGACCTTGCTCTGAGCAGTCTCGAGATTGGTCGGTAATTGGGCCTAAGTCATTGAAATGAGTAGTGGATAACGAGGCTTCTAGAGTAGAATAACAAGTAAGGAAAGAGACAAACCATGGCTGGTTTTACAGTAACAAATGCGAATAAATTCTTAGATACGGGTGCGATTCGTGATTCGAAATCGTTAACGATCGATCAGCCTTTGTCCCCGGGAGGATCTGCTGGTGGAGTCAGTGAAGCGCAAGGAAGTTTTGCTGATACTCTGAAAACCGCGATCGGTAACGTCAATCAATTGCAAAAGGCTTCTGACAAAGCAGCCCAAGATTTAGCAACAGGCAGAACCGACAACGTCGCGGACGTGATGATTGCAACTGAGAAAGCTGACATCGCTTTGCGTGTGATGGTGCAAGTACGAAATAAAATCATTGATGCTTATCAAGAAATCATGAAGATGCAAGTTTGATTTAGGACTAATTTAGGACAGCGGAGGACGTACCTTGAATAAGATTTTCGGCGGAATCATAATTCAATTCAGAGAGTTCTTTAAGAATCTTGGTCCAACCAAGAAGCTCTCGATTATAGCTGTCACAGTGATTGCTTTGATTACTTTGCTGACGATGGTCTTTATGGCTTCAGGCCGGGACTACGTAGCTTTGTTCAGCAACATTGCTCCTGATCAGCTTACGACCATGGCAGCAAAGCTCAATGAAAAGAACATTCCATATCGTTTGGGCGAAGATGGTAAGTCTATCTTTGTTCCTAAGGAGCTTTTGCATTCGACTCAAATGACTTTGATGTCGGAAGTGGGCTCAGCAAAAATGGGCAGCGTGGGTCTCGAACTTTTCGAGAAGCAAGATTTCGGTATTAACTCTTACGCTCAAAAAATTAACTATCAGCGCGCCCTTCAAGGCGAATTGATGAGAGCCATCAACACTTTGACCGCCGTGAAACAATCCAAAGTGATCTTGGCTTTGCCAAATAAGAAAACTTTCCTCGAGGAAGGTAGTCAGCCGACGGCTTCCGTTGTTTTGGAGCTTCATCAAGGTAAAGAACTCAGCCAAGATCAAATTCGCGGGATCCGTTACCTCGTTGCCAATGCCGTTGAAGGTTTGGATGCGGATAAAGTCACGGTTTTAGATGAGCGTGGCAAAGTGCTCACTCGTAAAAGTGATGGGACCACCGGGGGTTCTGATGAACTTCTGGATTTAAAAGCTAAAGTTGAAAGCGAATTCCAAGATCGCATCGAGTCCATTCTGTCTAAAGTCGTTGGTCACGCAAAAGTTATCGCAAAAGTGGATGCGAGTTTAAATCATCGTGTAGTGAGCTCTGTGGAAGAGTCTGTGGATCCAGATAGAACAGCGATTCGCAGTCAGCAAAGTGAAGAAGAATCTTTGGATGGTGCGCGGACGAATCCTGCGGGTGTTCCGGGTTCTCGCGCAAACTTGCCGGGTGCCGAAGAGGCAGGCCAAGTGGGTTTCAAGCAAGACGTTAAAAAAGAAATCAAAACGACTAACTTCGAAGTACCAAGAACCGTGCGCAATATTAAAGAAGGTGCGGGCAGTCTTGAGCGCTTAAGCGTTGCTGTCGTTGTTGATGGTGTTACGCAAACAGTGACGAAAGATGACGGAACAACAGAGACCAAGTATGTTCCTCGTTCCGCCGAAGAGCTGCAGAAGTACGAAGCCTTGGTTAAAAATGCGATTGGCTTCAATGCGGCTCGTGGCGACAGTGTTAAGATTGAAAATATTCAGTTCCAGTCTGAAGACTTCTCAGAGTCTGAAAAACTGCTCACCAACCTCGAGCGTAAGAAGTTCATTCATGCACTCTTTAAGTGGGCGTTGCTAGGCTTTACTTTGGTTCTGTTCTTCTTCATCGTGGTTCGTCCATTCATGCAATGGATTACTGACAGCTTCCAGGACTCTGTGGAGGAGATGTTACCACGAACCATTGAGGAACTCGAAGAATTGCAATCGGTGGACAATACTCTGCCGGGGATGTCTTCGGCACTACCGGTCTTACAGGAATCTATTGATCCAGAGAAAGCTGAAAGTGAACTTCTCAAGGACCGCATCATGGGCATCATGAATGCCGATGAAGAAAAAGCCGGTAACGCATTCGGTATGTGGTTGGTAAGAAAGGATGATCGATGAAACTCATGAAAGCGGATAATGTTGAGTTTGAGAGTCTTCGCGGGTTTGATAAAGCCGCGATCCTGATCAACTATCTCGGGAAGGACGCTTTGCGCGTTCTTCTGAAGCGTTTAGACGACGGGGATATTCGTAAGTTGATTAATCAAATGACGAAGTTCCGCGTGGTGCCAGTGCATGTAACTAAACGTGTGCTTGAAGAGTATTATGAGATGATTTCCGAGACTGAGGACTATATATTCACCGAACAAACTTCGAGCAAAGACGTCATCGTCGATGCCTTGGGTGAAGAGCGTGCGCGCGGCATCCTCGGGGGTTTGAATATTACTTCCGGTGGCCAACGCTCACTTGAATCTCTTGAGATGGTCGATGCGAAATCACTCGCGACATTCTTGGTGAACGAACATCCGCAGACTGTTGCGGTGATCTTGGCTCATTTGGAGCCAGAGAAAAAAGGCGAGGTTTTGAAGCGTCTTCCGGAAGCTTTGCAAGCCGAAGTGGTTTTGCGTATGGCAAACTTGGAGCACGTCGATCCGGAACTCATCCGTGAAATTGATAAAGTATTGAAACATCAGTTGGCAAATACCGCGACGGTCGAGCAATCCGCATTGGGTGGTGTTCAGCCGGTGGCCGAAATGCTCAACGTTATGGACAAAAACACGGAGACTTCGATCATGTCTCGCCTTGAGGAGAAAGATCCTCTCTTGGCGGAAGAGATCCGCAAGCTCATGTTTGTCTTCGACGACATCGTCAAAATCGACGACCGTGGTATTCAGGCTCTTCTCAAAGAAGTTCCGAACGAAAAACTTTTGCTCGCACTCAAAACGGCGAGCGAAGATATTCGTACGAAGATTTTCAAAAATATCTCTGCTCGTGCGGCCGAGATGTTACGCGAAGATTTGTCAAACATGGGACCTTCTCGTCTGTCCGACGTAGAGGGAGCACAACAGGAGATCGTGAATGCGGCTCGCAGACTAGAAGCCGAAGGAAAGATCTTGATTGCAAGAGGCGGTTCAGAAGATGCCATGGTCTAGAGCGGTTCTTCCTAAAATTGCTGCCAAAGAAGTGGTGCTTGAGTACGTACCTAAGAAGTTCGAACTCGGCACTTCAAAGCAGGCTCAACAGTACCTCGAACAAAAGGCTCGTGGCAGCGATTTCCGTTTGAATGAAACGATCCGTATTCAAACTGGCGTTGACGAGATCGAAAAGGCGAGCGAGGAAGAAAAAGTCGAAGCTCGCGCATTAGAGCTTCTCAAAGATATTCAAGAAAATGCTTACAAGGAAGCTTACGAGCTCGGCCTCAGCGAGGGCCGTCATGAAGCTTTCACAAAGTTCTCGAAAGAAATCGAAGATCAGCTTGCGGGGCTTGAGAATCTTTTAAAGTCTTTGGAAGAAGCAAAGACCGAGATGCTTAATTTTAATGAAGCCCATATGGTTCGGCTCATTTTCCAGATTGCGACGAAGCTAGCTCGCGTTGAAGTGGAAAAAAATGATCAGAGCTTGGTCGAAGTTCTAAGAGGCGCCGTCACTCTCGCGCAAGATGAAGAAAACGTAACCGTACGTGTCTCTGCATCTCAACACGATTTTATTGAACAGCTCAAAAAGCAAACTGGCCGTCAATTTGAGTTCCTGAAGAAAATTAAGTTCGAGCCAAGTGAAGAGATCACTAAAGGCGGCTGCATCGTTGAAACCAATTATGGCGAAGTCGATGCCCGTGTCGAGCAAAGAGTTCAGTCTTTGTGGGAAACTTTGGCCGAGAATATTCCGAAAGTAAAACCTAAGATTGCTGTGTAGTTTTTGGGAGTAAAATGAGTTCCTATGCGTTGAATCTGGAAAAATACTCCGACCTTCTGAACACCGTGCATCTGACGAAAGACAGCGGCAAGGTCACGGAAGTCAATGGCATGATCATTAAAGGCTACTTGCCCGGCGCGAGTGTCGGCAGTATCTGCGAGATCACGCCTTCCGGTTTGGAGCGCTCATTCCTTGCTGAAGTCGTCGGCTTTAAAGACAAGCACGTTTTAATGATGCCTCTCAGTGATATGCGAGGCGTGGCTTTGGGCTCGAAGATCGTTTTGGCCCGTCAAATTGCCACAGTGAAAGCCGGTGACGAGCTTTTAGGCCGTGTCGTTGATGGCTTAGGCCGTCCGTTGGATCATCAAGGCGAATTAGAGAATTTCAAAGAAGTGCCTTTGTACAGTGAAGTTAGAAATCCGTTAGGCCGCAGCCCGATTCGAGCTCCGCTGGATGTCGGTGTACGAGCGATCAATGGTTTGCTGACGACCGGACAGGGGCAGCGTATTACGATTATGGCCGGTTCTGGAGTTGGTAAGTCCATCCTTCTGGGGATGATGGCTCGATATACAACAGCAGATGTGAACGTGATCGCGCTCATCGGAGAGCGGGGCCGTGAGGTTCGCGAGTTTATCGAACACGATCTCGGTCCCGAGGGCATGAAAAAATCCGTCGTCGTTTGTGTGACGAGCGATCAAAGCCCGCTCTTACGTATGCGTGGAGCTTTTGTCGCAACGGCGATTGCCGAATACTTTTCTTCTAAAGGTAAAAATGTTCTTTTGATGATGGACTCTGTCACCCGTTTTGCGATGGCTCAACGTGAAATCGGCTTGAGCACTGGCGAACCACCTTCATCAAAAGGTTATACTCCGAGTGTGTTTTCAACATTGCCGAAGTTGTTAGAGCGGGCGGGCGCTTTCGAGGGCGAAGGCAGTATCACGGGCTTCTATACGACCTTGGTGGATGGCGATGATATGAATGATCCCATCGGGGATGCAGTTCGTTCCATCGTCGATGGTCACATTGTTTTGAGTCGCGCGATCGCGCAAAAGGGTCACTATCCTGCAATTGATGTTTTGCAAAGTGCAAGTCGTGTTATGCGAAACGTGAGTTCGGCGGAGCATGTGAAGATGGCTCAGAAAATGCGCGAGATCCTTGCAACTTATCGCGAGGCCGAGGATTTGATCAACATTGGTGCTTACAAAGCGGGATCCAATCCGCGCATCGATAAAGCGGTGAAGCTGATTGATGGCGTGAATCAGTTTTTGAAGCAAGCCGTGGAAGATCACAGCAGTTTCAATCAATGCCTGCGCCAAATGCAAGGCTTGCTCGCCAACTACTAACGGGATTTAAATGAAATTCAAATTTCCTCTGCAGAAAGTTTTGGATCACCGAAAGACCAAGGAAGACTTGGCGCAGAGGGATTTTCAGTTGGCGATGAGTGATTTGGTCGATCTCGAGAATCAGCTGGCGAAGTTGGAAGAGGCCTTGCATGGTTCGCATGTGCGAGCGGGGTCTTTATCGGCGGCTGGCGGAGCTCAAGGGCCTGCGCTCTCGCAGATCAATGAGTTCCAGCGCGGACAAAAGGTTCTGATTCAGCGTCAGCACGTAAAAATCGAAGCTCAACAAAAAGTCGTCGAAGAAAAGCGTGAGCTCTTAAAGCAAGCCGCAATTGAGACCAAGATCATTAACAAATTCAAAGAAAAGAAATTCACGGAATTCCGCGAAGCCGAAGAAAAAGAAGAACAGAAGCAGATGGATGAACATAGTATTCTGCGCTACAAGTCGCCGGGCCGCCGCGAAGCTTAATTCACAAACGGTTATTTTCTTGCCAAGAAAAATATCAGGGTGTTAACTCGGGACTTCTGATGAGGTTCAGCATGTTGAAAATTCTCTGGAGTCTGTTTCTTTTCTTGTCTTTGAATGCACAAGCCGCGAGTATCGTTGAAGGCCATTGGAATAACGAAGACGGTACTAAGCAGGTTCGAGTTAATGAATTCAACGGCTCTGTCACTTTCAATACCAACTCTTATTACATCAATGGCGCCGAAGTTAATTGGTTCTTTGAATACAAGCTTCCAAAGGGTCGCGATATTCAAGTCGGTGAAACCATCAAGGGCCGCGTTCGCAGTGTGGACGGATACTATGGTTGCGTCTTTGATGAGAAGGCAGAAGCTAAACTGGAAGCTCCAGGAGTTTTCAAAATCCATTTCCCGCTTTTGAGCTATCACTTGGAAACCCGCTCTGCACGTGATGGAAACGGCGGTTATTACTATGAGTACACCGTCGACTGGACTAGCTGGGGCTGGGTCGAGACCTATTATGGATTTCCTATTGAGCGCTATCGCACACTTTCCGCCAAATGCGTTGTAGACCAGAGAAGCTGGATCACCAACACTCTGACTCAAGCGCACTAAGGTCCTGGTAATTCCTTCAGCTTTTCACGAACAATTTGGTCGAGTTCTGCGCAGATTTTTTGCGGTGAATCTGTGCAGGCGATAAACTGAAAGTAATGAAAACTGGATATGATCAATTCTTCAAAAATGCCCGCAAAGCCGCGAACGACGGGGAATTCACAAAACCCTCTCGTCAATTCTCCACTTCCAATGTTCATTTCGAACTTTCAGAGGCCGACATCGAAAAGCAGCTGAAGATGCGCATGGGAATGAAAGCGCAATCGAAGAAGAAAAAGAAAAGCAAAGGCATCCCATGGAAAATGGTGAGCATGTCTTTCTTCGGACTTATCGCAACAGCGTGGGGATTCCAGAACTATGAGCAAGTAGAACACTACATTAAGCGCGTGGAGATCTCATTTTTAGGAGCTGCCTCCGCGGAAGAAGCGCCAAAAGCAAAGCCCGCAGCTCCGGCGGCCGAAGGTAAAGAGAAAGCGGCAGCGAAACCGGAAGGCGGCACCGAAATCGCCAAAAACGATGCAGTCACTGCGGATGAAAAGAAAAAATCTCTCGCTGATGAAGAGATCGATCATCTTTCAAAACTCAATGACAGAAAAAAAGAACTCGATGAGCGTGAAGAAGAGCTCAATCGCATGGAACAAGAACTTGCAGTACAGAAAGGCGAGCTTGATAAGCGTCTCAAAGACTTAGAAGACGTACGTCGAGGGATCTCGACCGTGCTGGAAGAAAAAGTGAAAGGTGACGATAAGAAAATAGACACCTTAGTCCAAATGTACTCGGATATGAAGCCTCCACAAGCGGCTAAAGTCTTTGAGACAATGGACGAGGATTTGGCGGTAGATATACTTGGCCGTATGAAAAAGAAAAATGCCGCTGATATAATGAATCTGTTGAAATCTGATAAGGCACAGAGCTTGTCAGAAAAATTTGCGGGTTATAAAAGAAAAACTGCGAGTGAAAAATAAGTAAATCTTTTTCCAGGGAAGGAGGAAAGGTTTTGTTACCATCAATTGTCGGACCCCCCTTAAAGGGTGTCGCCGACTTCAAGGCTCCAGAGGCCAACGCGAATGCGAAGGAAACCTCTAGAGACGAGAAGAAAGCCAGGTCTGATTCCTTTGGCGATATGCTCAGTGCGAGAGCCGCACCGGCAGCAGCGAAAGCCAGAGAGAGGGACAAAGAAGATAAAGTCCCAAGAGAATCAGATGAGAAGGTCGAAAAGATAACGGCGACAAAAGATAACGGGGTACAAAGGAAAAGCAAAGGAAACAGCGACCGAGAAAATGCGATACTGAAGTTCATGGACTCTTTCGAGAGTGAATTCGGTGTCCCTCCAACAAAGATCGTGGAGGCGATGGCAAATCTCAAAGCTAGTGCCCAAGCAGATTCCCCAGAGCATACCGCGGACCAAGTGATTGGTCAGTTGGATTTGGATGATCAACAAGAAGATCAGGCCAAGGCTATGTATATGGGTTTGCTGGCGCAGCTCGCGCAAATGGATAAGCAACCTCAGCAGGCGATGCCTCTGCCGAAAGACCAAACGGCAGAACGCATGTTCGGCGGAGCCACGGCCGCTATGGGCGTGACGACTCACGACCGATTTACGTCGGCTCAGGGAAAGCGCGAAGCTTTGAATCAGTCCCTCGATAGCATGAACCAGAAGTTTTGGATGAAGGGTGGAAATGCAGCGCACGCAAGTGGCGTTGAGGCTCCGCTCTCAGACAAACTGGCGCAGATGAGTCTTCAGGATAAGATGATGCAGCCACAAGGTTTGCAAGTCGATGAAAGTCTGATGAATCAGCGTGTGCAGCAGCCGATCGCAGGATTGCAAAATCCTGTGGTGGAGAATCTGGCCCAAACCGAGGATGGAGAAGCTTCTCCTGAAGTGGCTTTGGCGGCTCTGGTGGCGGCAGCACGTGCAGCGAAGGGACGTGCAGAGATGAAAGACATGGCTTCAGAGTATGAAGACACGTCGAGCGTCGATGCAGGACCTCAGCCAAATCTCGATGCTGGAAAAGAAAATGTACCTATGAAGGCCGATGCGATGAGCGTCGATGGAACTTCACAAAACCAAGCCAAGGGCTTTGAGTTTGGAAAAAATCCTCAGCAACAAATGCAAGGGGAGCAAAATCCAAATACAATGAATACGGCTAAAGGTGAGATCCATGCCAAAACCAAAAACGCAGAGAAAGCGGACTTCAAGCAATCTCTGGGTTTAGAAGGACTTCAAGCGCAACCGACTCCATTAAAGCAAGACGCTTTAGCTGGAACAGCGGCAGCGGTAGGCACACAAGCCGCACCGGTACCGACGAAGTCGGAGAATGAAGCCAATATTCGTCAGATCATGAATCAAGCGCAGTACCTTATCAAAAAAGGTGGCGGCGAGATGAAGGTCGAGATGACTCCCGAGGGTTTGGGCAAGATCAATATGAAAGTCTTGGTTCAAGACGGCAAGGTGAATGTTCAAATGGCGGCGGATACTCAAGAGGCCAAGAAAACTCTTGAAAGCGGTCTCTCTGAACTGAAAAACAGCTTGGCGGCTCACAAACTTTCAATAGATCATGTTAAGATAGATGTTGTGGGTAATACAAATACCGACAACAGTGCGCAAAACCAGACGAATCAGAACAACTCTGGTTCGCGAGATCAAACTCGTCATTTCTGGAATAACTTCAGTGAAAACTTCGGCTCGGGCAACCAAGACCGAAGTGGCTTCGCAGATATTCCAACCATGCGAGGGTATCCGCGACCACGGACTGATAAAGGCCTCGAACCTGTGCAAACTGCCAGCGTGAAAAATTACGCCGGTGAAAGCAAAGGTAAGGGACTCAATCTGGTGGCGTAACAACATCCAAGGAAGGGTGATTTATGGGTACAATGGGAGTGAAATTAGGAACGAAAGCTTTTGGTGACATCCAAGGGACGACACCAACGGCTGAGATGAATAATCAGCCTCGCAATTTATCCGTCGGTGACCAACATAAAGCCTTTGGTGATCAGAATGGCAATGTCGGTGAAGTTCTTAACAAATTGGCGGACCCAAATTACGTGGATCCCGCCAAAAAGATGAGAACCGTCGGCAATGATAAACTCGATAAAGATGCGTTCTTTAAATTGATGATTGCACAGATGAAGAATCAGGATCCTACGAATCCGCTGAAGAGCCATGAAATGGCGGCACAGCTTGCGAACTTCTCCAGTCTCGAGCAAATGCAGAATATGAATTCGACATTGAGCGAGATGAAAAACGGCATGAAGCCGCAAGAGAACTATCAAGCTCTCAACCTCATTGGTAAAGCGGTTTCCGGAGATTCTTCGAAAGTGACCCGCACAGCAGCTGATAAAGAGCACGAATTCAAATTCAATCTTCCGATGGATACGACAGAAGCAAATGTCAAAATCTACAATGCGGATGGTGAAGTGATTCGCTCCTACGACATGAAGGGCCTTAAGAAAGGTGATAACAAAATCACTTGGAATGGCCAAAATGATAAAGGGCAGAATCAGAATCCGGGTGATTATCGCTTTTCAATCGAAGCAAAGCAGGGTGAAAAGAAAATTGCAGTGAAGACGGACTTCGATGGAATCATCACAGGCATCAACTATACACCAGAAGGACCCGTGCTGATGGTCGGGAATCAGTCGATTAAAATGCGCGACGTTCGTAAGATTACAGACCCAAGCCTTATGAGTAACGACCAGAAAGTAACTGATGTAACAGCGCAGGACTTGAAGAAAGACGCTCCAACAGAAGAAACTAAAAAAGAGGCAAATAAAGAGTCTGCGAAAGCAGCTCCTTCTGTTGCAGCAAATACAGCAACGCAGAAGAGCAACATTATGGATAATGTGGGTCTCTCACGTGAAATGATGGCGAAGCTCGCGAAGGAGATGAAGTAAGTGGACTTGAAGAAGCTACAAGGCTTTGAAGGCTTAATACCACCGACAACCACGGGAGCAAAGAGCCCCGCAGGAACGAATGTCGGTCCTTCCTTCCAAGACACCTTGAACGGTTTGGGCACTTTACAAGGCCCCGCAAAACAAGGAGCCGCGCAAGCGGCAGTCACGGATGGGATTAAGTTTTCAAATCACGCGATTGACAGAATGAGAACGCGTGGAATCACTTTCAGCCCTGAGGATATCTCAAGACTGAGTGAGGCGGTTGGAAAGGCAGCTGCGAAAGGTTCGAAAGACTCGCTGATCTTGATGAATGATTCAGCATTGATCGTGAGTGTGAAGAACAATACGGTAGTGACGGTGATGGATAAGAATGCGCTCAAAGAGAACGTGTTTACAAACATCGACAGCACCATCGTAATGTAAGAGTAGAAAAACAGGCGAGTGGTCGAATATCACGAGCTTGAGAAAAATTTAATAATTAGGGCCGGACCTCATTGAGGGGGCCCTCCAAAATACGACGGATTCCGAATGAAGACGTCGAATGACATGGAGGTCATATGGGTATTCTTTCATCACTGTACACAGGTGTCTCTGGTATGTCCGCACAAGGTGAAGCCTTGGGGGTTATCTCTGACAATATCGCCAATGCTAATACCATTGGTTTCAAAGCCAGCCGTGCAGAATTCCAAGATATTATCTCTAAAAACTTAAAAGGGATCCTCGGTGGTAACCAAATCGGTCGTGGTGTTAAGATCGGTGCGGTAAATCCAATTCTTTCTCAAGGTAACGTTGATGCTACTGAAAAAGTCACTGACTTGGCGGTGTCGGGTGATGGTTACTTTAAAGTGAAAGGTTCTGATGGAGACTCTTTCACTCGTGACGGTTCCTTCCACTTTGACCGTGAAGGCTACCTTGTCACCAATGACAATCAACGCGTTCAAGGTTTCCAAGCGGACGAAAAAGGCAACATCTTGAACAAAATGGCCGATATCAAATTCCCTCGCGCTTTGATTCCAGCAAAAGGTACGGCAGAAATTAAGTTGGATCTCAATTTGGATTCACGCATGGAAGCGACCAAGAAATTCGACGTCAAAGATCCTTACGCAACTTCTCACTACTCTACGGGTGTTGAGATGTACGATTCTCAAGGTAATAAGCACTTGCTCAGCATGTTCTTCAATAAAACTGCGGATCGTGAGTGGAGCTTCCATGGCTTGGTCGACGGTAAAGAAGTTTCCGGTGGTGAAGAAGGCATGATGTCTCAAGTGTGTGAGGGTAAATTGAAGTTCACCGTTGACGGTAAACTCGATAGCCAAGAAGTCACAGATTCTTCTTTCAACTTCAAAGGTGGCGCACTCCAAAATCAAAAAATCAAAGTGAACTTCGGTGATGCGATTGCTGAGGGCGGTAAAGGTCTCGACGGTACAAAACAGTACGGTAAAAACTCGGATTTGATCAGCTGGAACCAAGACGGTGCGGCTGCCGGTACGATCACTTCTTTGTCTTTCAATGACGAAGGAAACTTGACGGCGGTTTATTCCAACGGTCAAGCCCGCGACCTCGCACAGATCGCTCTGGCGAAATTCGAAAACCCAGAAGCTCTCTTCAAAGTCGGTAACAACCGTTTGAAGGAATCCAGAGACTCCGGCGGTCCTTCAATGGGCGCACCAGGCGCTTCAGGCCGCGGTAAGTTGTTTGCAAAATCTCTCGAGAGATCTACGGTGGATTTGGCAACTGAGTTCGTGAATATGATTCAGAACCAACGTGGTTTCCAAGCGAATGCGAAGACGATCACCACGACGGATGAGTTGCTGAATGAAGTGATTCAGTTGAAGAGATAATCTTAGATACTAGTTAAAAAGTAAATGACCTGAACCCCTCGGGAGTGATGACTCGAGGGGTTTTTTATTTTTTGCTGAGTCGTTCTTGATATAGTCTAGATATTGTTTAGTGCGAGATGTTATTAAATTTTATTTATAGACATATTTTGTTTAATTAATCAGGATTGTTTCTACATAACTTCGATATGAATAGCAACAGAACCAGCGGTCAAACTGCAGGTGCAGCTTTCACAGCAACCTATGACAGTCAAGATCGCATGTTGACTTATAACTCTAAAGTTTACAGTTACAATGCGAATGGAGATCTTGTTCAGGTTAACTGGGGAAGCGTCGGAAGTGACTATTTCATCAGCGATGTGTTCGGAAACATAGTTCAAGCAAATTTAATAAATGGTCACACCTACGATTACCTCTATGATCATCTCGGCCGTCGCGCTCGCAAAGCTCAAGATGGAGATCAGCATTTTAGATTCCTCTATGATGATCAGAGCAGAGTTGTTCTCAGTGTCAGTTCTGGTGACATCTATAAAGAATATGTTCAGGGTATTAGTGGTACTACTCCTGAATATATGAACAGCTATATAAATGACATCGGCAGATACCGATTCATTAAAGATCACCTTGGATCTCCTCGCCTAGTTGTGAATACGACGACTGGCGCTGTGATTCACAGACTGGATTATAATGATCTCGGTGACGTCACTGCAGATACGAATCCTGGATTTCAACCTTACGGATTTGCCGGCGGTATCTACGATGTTCATATGAAAGTGGTTAAGTTCGGTGCTCGAGAATATGATCCACGTAGTGGCGGTCGTTGGATGACGAGGGATCCGATTTTGTTCTCGGGTGGGGATACGAATTTATATGGATACGTATTGAACGATCCCATTAACCACATAGATCCAATGGGATTGGCCACTGATCTTATATGCCGAGCCCTTGGCGGCTCAGGGGGCGCCGCCGGAGGGATGCATTGTTTCTTGCGAATTACTCCTGAAGCCGGAAGCTCTCTTGGCACGGCTCCAATTACACTGAGCTTACTTACACCAGATATGAAAGTTGGAAACAAGTATGTCAATGCGGGTGTTGACTCTGGTTCTGGAACGTTCAGTACCTCGGTTGATAACGGTCAGTGCAATACTTCTGGTGCTCAAGATAAAATTGACCAAGCAATTATGGCTTCGTTTAATAGCCAGCCGAATGGAACACCTTACTCACCTATTCCTTATGGAGAAGCGAGCAACAGTAACGCGTTCATCCATCGCGTATTACAAGGAGCTGGCCTCACAGTGATTCCTAATGCACCATTAGGAGCTGTGGGGTATTGATGAGAAAAGAATTTCGTGTTGCTTTGGTATTTGGCTTGGCTCAGTTGCTATTATCAATCATAGCCTGGGGAGGCTTCGAGTATTCTATTATGTCCGGTGATATGCAGCAGAATACGGAGGCTTCCTTTTGGACCTTTCTTATCGGAGCGCGACTGGTTCCTTATATCATTTTTAGCGTTATTAATTTGATTCTTCTCGGAATTCTTTCGATTAAATTCCGGTCTGTATTTTATCCGAGTTATGTTGGTGTGGTAGCTTTGGCAGTCGGTACGGTTGCCTTGGCTATTCTCTTATCGCTTAACTCCGCATTTAGAGTGCCATATCCCCCCTTGGTTCCAGTCGTCGCTTTCTTGTTGGCTTCGATAATCTACGGGGTGATTTGTAGAGGGCTGGATAAACGGAGAGAAGATAGTCGAGGCTAAGTCTAGCCTTGCCTGAAATTCTTTTCTCTCTATGGCTAAAGGCAATATTGACCCGTCCCCGGAATTCATACCAGTTAGGATGTGACAAAGTCATTTTCAAGCCGAATCTAATAACCAGTAAGATAGATCCTCATGAAAAAAAACTCCACCCAACTTCAAATTCTAACTTTCATATTGCTCGCTTGCTTAGGGGCATGGGTGGCAATGCTTTTACCTCATTTTGAAATTTTCGGTTCTTTAGTGGTAACGACTGGAATTGTTGGAGCAATCGCTTTAATTTATACAAAACTCAGCGAGAAACGGCGAACAAAGAAAATGATAAGCTGGGGTTCGGCTGAAATGACTAAGGAGGAAAAGTTACTTTATATAGGTGGCTACAGTATTTTGATACTAGCTCTAATGTTTTATGGCTGGTATTTCTCGGACGTCAGAGCAGACCAAAATAAAGCTATAAATATTTTGAAAGCGACCCCATTCTATGAAGATTGGGGTGCGATAAGCAGTACGCCTTTCATTGGCACCGTAGAGCCCAACGAAAAATTAAAAGTTTTGCGGATTCGATATGGAAAAGATTTTATGTATGTAAAAGTAGAACGCATAGGCGGAGCTACGGGATGGATAATTTTTAGCGATGGAGTGGTGCTGGGAAGCGAATGAGCGTGCTAAGTCCGCCACATGACGCAGATCTTCAGCGAAAAACCGAAATCCGCGCCACCTTCGCGGTGTACAAACCCCAACGAAGCCCCTATGATGGGCCCCATGAAAAAGCTGATTACACTCATTTCAATAAGTTTGCTGATGACTCTCACCGGCTGCACCAAGCAGGTTGTGAAAAACCGTGCTCTCGCATTGTCGATCGAAAAGTTCGATGACGATGCACAGGCAGAGTCAAAAACCCAATTCGTGGATGTGGAACAACAGAAAGTTTTTGTCGATTTCGTGAAGACGAATACGACCATCGAAGTTGGTAACGTCGAACTTCAGGGTGACAACGATGCCACAGCAAAACTGACGATTAAGACGTTTTCAAAAAGCATCATCCCGCAGCTAAAAGAAGTTTCGGGTAAGGAATGGAAAGCGAAAATCGCAGCCGCGATGGAAACGAAAGTTTACGATTTGAAGCTAAAAAAAATCGATGGTGGCTGGAAGATCATGGAGCAGAAAGAAGTCGCTCCGTAATTTAAACCCCTAAATAACTCTTACGAACTTCATCGTTCGTGAGTAAATCTTGGCCGGATCCGCTGAGCGTGATTCGGCCAGTTTCGAGAACATAGGCGCGATTCGCAATCTTAAGAGCCTGATTGGCATTTTGTTCTACCAGTAGAATCGTCATGCCCTCTGAATTGAGTTTTTTAATAATCTCAAAAATCTGCGACACAATTTTCGGTGCAAGTCCTAATGAAGGCTCGTCGAGAAGAAGTAATTTCGGTTTGCACATAATAGCTCTGGAAATTGCGAGCATCTGTTGCTCGCCTCCAGAGAGAGTTCCTGCGACTTGTGTAATACGTTCTTTGAGTCTCGGGAACAGTGTAAAACAATAATCGAGATCTTTCTGAATGGCGGCTTTATCCGTGCGCGAATAAGCACCCATTTGTAGATTCTCCAGCACAGTCAGGTTCTGGAAAATCCCGCGACCTTCTGGCGACTGCGCAATTCCCAAATGCACACGTTCATGCACTGGGATATCTAAAAGAGCTTTGCCGTCGAGAGTGACGGAGCCTTCCGCTTGCGCAAGCCCACAGATCGCTCTCAGCGTAGTCGTTTTCCCAGCCCCATTGCTACCAATGAGTGAAACAATCTCGCCTTCGTGGACTTCGAAGCTGATGCCTTTCACCGCGTGAATCGCGCCGTAATACACCTGCAACTCCTTGACGCTCATGAGGACTTTACTCATGCTTCCACTCCCAAGTACGCTTGAATCACTTTTTCCGAATTCTGAATTCTCTTCGCCGCGCCTTCTTCGATTTTGATGCCGTGATCGATCACCGTGATGTTTTCACAAATGCCCATCACGAGTTTCATATCGTGTTCAATCAACAGGATTGTCAGTTTGAAATCCTGACGAATTTTTGCAATGGTCTCCATCAAATGATGGGTTTCGGAGTGATTCATACCGGCCGCCGGTTCATCCAGCAGGATCAAGCTTGGATCGGTTGCCATCGCGCGGACAATTTCGAGTTTGCGTTGCTCTCCGTAGGGGAGAGAGCTCGCTTTTTCTTGGGCTTTGGATTCCAAGTGGAAGATTTTTAAGAGCGACATCGCTTTTTCGCGCATGTCAGCTTCTTCTATTCTGAATTTTTGCGTGAGCAATACGGAATCGCGCAGGCCATAGGTGATATGTTGATGAGTCGCAATCAGAACGTTTTCGAGCACTGTGAGATTCTTGAAGAGACGGATATTTTGAAAAGTTCTCGTCATTCCCAAATGCGAAATCTCGTAAGGTTTTTTCCCCACAAGATCCAAGCCATTTAGTTGAATTTGCCCTTGAGTCGGCTGATAAACCCCGGTCAGCATATTAAATACCGTGGTCTTTCCCGCGCCATTCGGTCCGATGAGTCCTGCGAGCTGGCCCTTCGGAATTGCGAACGACAATGAGTCGACGGCTTTAAGACCGCCAAACTGCATGGTGATGTTTTTCACTTCAAGCAGATTTACGGACATATTTTCTCCAGATGTCGGTGATTTCGTTTTCGCCGAAAAGACCTTTAGGCCGCAAGATCATCACTAAAATCAGCAACAGAGAATAAATCACCATGCGCAAATCCACACCGGTGATCTCTTGAAGCGAGCGCAGAATCTCAGGCATTGCGGTGATAAAGATCGCAGCCACAATCGAGCCCGTCATACTGCCCATGCCGCCCAAAACGACCATAATCACTGCATTCACGCTGAGGAGGAATGTAAAGGTCGAAGGGCTAATGAAGTTCGTAATATAGGAAAACAAAGATCCCGCGATACCTGCAAAGAAACTCGAAAGCACAAAGGCGCGCACTTTCATTTGTGTTGTGTTAATCCCCATCGCTTGTGCCGCGATTTCATCTTCCCGCACGCTGAGGAATCCACGTCCATGGCTGCTTTGAACCAGACGCCAGATCACAAAGAAACAAATAAGTGCCCAGGTGCAGGCGTAAGCATAACTCGCATAGAAATTTGGAAATGAGGGAATCCCAGAAATTCCACGGGCGCCGCCCAGAGCATCCATATTTAAAAGCGCCACGCGAATGATCTCACCAAAACCCAAAGTGACGATGGCAAGATAGTCACCCTTCAGACGTAAAGAGGGAAGGCCAACAAGCCAGCCGGCAAAAGCCGCAAGCAATCCGCCGCCAATGGAAGTGATGAAAATTCCGGGAAGAGTTGCAAAGAACGGGAACTGTGTACTCAAGAAAGCAGCGACGTAAGCGCCAATCGCCATAAAGCCCGCATGCCCCAATGAGAACTGACCGGTATAACCATTCACCAGGTTCAAACTCATCGCCATGATTGAGTTTATAATCACGTACAAAACCAAAAGCTGAATGTAAGCATTAAAACCGAAATCAAGAATTACACCGAGAACTAACAAAACTAGCAGCGAGAGTACCGGCACGCGGAACGTACGAATCATACTTTCTCCACCGTGTACTTGCCGAGAAGTCCCGCGGGTTTCAAAATCAAAATCACAATCAAAATACCGAAAGCCAAAGCATCACGATAGGTACTCGACAAGTACGCTACGACCATTTCTTCAGAAAGTCCCATGATCAGCGCTCCTAAGACCGCGCCTTGAATATTGCCGATACCGCCAAGAACCGCGGCGACAAAGGCTTTCATGCCGATCATCATACCCATGAGCGGTTCAATCTTAGGATATTTCATACCCACTAAAATACTGCCGATCGCAGCAAGTGACGAGCCGATGATAAAAGTAAAAGAAATAATTCTATTGGTGTTCACACCCAGCATCGCCGCCACCGGCGCGTTGGTGCTGACAGCACGCATGGCGCGACCCATTTTGGTTTTTTGAATAATAAAGTTCAAAACAACCATGGCGATCAAACTCACACCGAGAACGGTGACATCCGACGATTTTAAATCGATGCCACCGAAACTGCTGATCACAAAATCTTTCATGACTTCAGGAAAAACTTTGGGATCGGCGCCAAAAACAACTTGGCCAGAAAATTCTAAAAACAAACTCACTCCAATAGCTGTGATCAAAACATTCAACTTCGGAGAATTGCGCAAGGGACGGTAAGCAAAGCGTTCAATCGCCAGGCCCAACAGACTGCAAGCCACCATTGCGATCACTAACAAGATCACAAAAGTAGAAAGGCCGGGAGAATTCTCCAGGCCCATCCATTTTGCCGCATAATAAGCTGTAAATGCGCCCACCATATAAACGTCTGCGTGGGCGAAGTTGATCATCTGCAGGATTCCGTACACCATCGTATAACCCAGGGCAATTAAAGCATAAATACTTCCAAGGCTAATACCGTTGATCAAGTGTTGAATAAAATCCTGCATGAAAATCCTTATGGAGAGACCGTCGTGATGTATTTTCGCTCTGGACCTTGCACCTGTACAATCACAGCGCTTTTTTCAGCGTTGCGATCCGCATTCAAAGTGACCTTGCCAGTTACACCAGGGAAGTCTTTAGTTTTTGCGATTTCATCACGGATATTTTTTGGCGTGATCTCTTTAGTGCGACCGATAGCTGCCGCCAAAATCTTCGCGGCATCGTATGCCAAAGCGGCCATCACGTCTGGAGTTTCGTTGTATTTCTCTTTGAACTTCTTAACGAAATCAACAACCAAAGGATCCGTTGATTCTGTTGTATAGTGATTAGAGTAGTAGCTGCCGTTAATCGCTTCTTTGCCGATCTCACTCAAGCGGGCAGAGTCCCAACCGTCGCCACCGACTAATGGAACTTTGATTCCTAATTGACGAGCTTGCTGAGCAATCAGACCTACTTCAGTGTAGTAACCTGGGATGAAAATCACATCTGGATTTTTAGAGCGGATTTGAGTCAATTGAGCTTTGAAATCGATATCATTGCTTTGATAGCTCAAATCGGCCACGATCTCACCGCCCATTTTTTTGAATTCCGTCACGAAAACATCTGCAAGACCCACAGAGTATTCAGATTTAACATCACGAAGAATCGCCGCTTTTTTTGCTTTCAAGTTTTGATTTGCAAACTTTGCTACCACGAAACCTTGGAATGGATCGATGAAGCAAGTGCGGAAAATATAATCACCTGCTTGAGTCACGGTCGGATTTGTCGATGCGTGCGTAATCATCGGAATTTGATGTTTCTGTGCAATCGGAGCGCCGGCTTTAGAACGTCCGCTGGCTACTTCACCGATGATCGCCACCACATTATCTTGCGTGATCAAACGAGTGACGGCTGCAGCAGCCTCATCGCTCTTGCCTTGGTCATCGATCGTGATCAATTTGATTTTCTTACCATTCACACCACCGGCAGCGTTGATTTCATCAAACGCCATACGCAGGCCTTTGTTAGTGGACAAACCGAAAGTGGCATCGTTACCGGTTAGTGAACCGTACTCGCCAATAAGGATTTCGTTGCTTTTCTTTGTACATGCGCCCAACAGCGGCAAAACCGCGAGGAGAGCGACGATCATTTTTTTCATATTTTATGACTCCTGTTTCTATAGGCTGATAATTGCAATCACCAGGAGTCCGGTCAATTTTTATTTACTAAGAAAGTCTTTAGATAGAGAGAGCCATCGCGAGATTCACAAGATCCATCGAGGTCTTTTTTTCTGATCGAGCAACGATTTCGAGGGACATCGTGATCAATTTTTCGGACTCAGTTCCGATCATCGCATCGGATTGCCCTGCTAGCAGCGCTTCTACGGCGGCGGCCCCCATGCGCGAAGCTAAAATGCGGTCGCTGGCTGTCGGGCTCCCGCCACGTTGAATGTGTCCCAAGATGCACACTTTGGCATCAAGTCCTGATTTTTTACGAATCGCTTCGGCTAAATCATAGGCACGTCCCGGCTTCTGTCCTTCAGCAGCAACGATGATCGAGCTGGTTTTTCCGCGCCTCATGGACTCTTTGATTCTTTCCACAGCTTTATCAACAGTGGTGTTTCCATCCGGTGTGAAGATTTCTTCCGCTCCACCCGCAAGGCCTACGTGAGAAGCGATATGACCGGAGTTTCGGCCCATCACTTCGACAATGAACAGACGATCATGGCTGGCGGCAGTGTCACGGATTTTATCAATGGCATCAAGAGCCGTATTTACCGCTGTGTCAAAGCCGATTGTATTATCCGAGCCGAAAATATCATTGTCGATCGTACCGGGAATTCCAATCACAGGAATTTTTTGTTCTTCCCACAGAGCGTGGGCTCCTCGATAAGAGCCATCACCGCCGATGCAAACCAAGCCATCAATCCCTTGAGCTCGTAAATTATCCGCAGCCTTCTTGCGATACTCAGCCTTCATAAACTCGGGAGAGCGACCGGTTTTTAAAACCGTCCCCCCACGTTGAATGATGTTGGCGACATCCCGAAGCTGGATCTGCGAGATCTTCCCGTCGATCATGCCGGTGTACCCTTGATAGATTCCGTAGACCTCAAGACCTTTTGCAATTCCCATCCGAACCACTGCTCGAATGGCAGCGTTCATTCCAGGAGCATCTCCACCAGATGTATATACGCCAATTTTTTTCATGATGAATTCCTCGGTAAAATGAGGCTAACATGAATGAAGTTGAGTCACAAGGATGGTGATGTTGATGAAGTGGATGGTATTTCTAAGTGTTTTGGTTATTGGCGCACCCGCGTTGGCATTTAAGAATCAGGCTTTTTACGCAGGAATTGGTTATTTCGCACAAAATTCCTTCAACAAAGTGGCCACCAAACCTACGGGGGATGCAGGTTTTTTCGGACCCCATTCTTATCCACTCAATGTGAAGTATGATTTTTCCATCGGGTCCGATTGGTATATGGCGACGCGATTCAGTTACACTCCGCTGCCCCGCAGTTCTGCCGGGGATTCTGCAAAAACCACAATGATGCATCTCTATTTTCCTGTCGGCAGAAATTTCGCCAGCGTCAGCAACTCCAGCTGGGAGTGGTTTGTTGGTCCCGGTTTGATTCGCTATTCAATACAAGGCGCTGGTGGTACTACAGTCCTGAGCAATGGAACAGGAACGGCTACCTTCGGCTTGCCGTCAAAGAGCGCGACGATTCAAAATGTAACTCTAAATACGGGGGTTGGCTGGAACGTCGATTTACTACGTGTTGGAATGGATTTGATTTTCGAGGGGGCACTTTCAAGTAAGCGCAGTGCCAATATTTTATTCTCGCTCGACTACCGATTTAGCGGAGGTTTTTAATGAAAGTTATTTTTGCTGCCTGGATTTTGATTCCGCTCCATGCTTTCGCTTTTACCTTAGTCAACACAGATCCTGATTTTCGAGGCTGGGATAATCCAGAAATTCTTTTTAATGTGAATACCACAAACTGCCCCGCCTCTATGGATATTCCAAGTCTCATCACGGATGCGGTGAAGGTGTGGAACAATGTCGCCACTAGTCGCGTGAAAGTTTCTTATAATGCCCCCACCAGCAGCACTTCCACCGGCAATCCCACGACAGTGTATTGTGAACCGAATTTCTCGTCGGTAACTGGGGCGGATCCCAATGCGGTGCCGGCGGCAGCTTTGCCGACGCCTTCTGGTCACGTGATCGTTTCAGGGGTTCTGTATCTGAATGTATCTGCGGGGGCTGCCAATATTTCTGTGTACAATCGCGATCTGCTGCTGGTGATTATTGCCCATGAAGTGGGGCATATTCTGGGACTTGGGCATTCACAGGATACCAATGCTTTAATGTACTATAATGCCGGCGCAAAAACACACTTGGCTCTTGCTCAGGATGACATCGATGGCGTGAGCTATCTGTATCCGCGGGATGAGTTGGGAAGCGATAAGATAATGGGATGCGCGTTGGTGACGACCGGAACTCATCGGCCTCCGCCGGGTGGATTCTTGGCCGTGTTGTTTTTGATTATGATGTTCCCATTAGCTGTCTATGCGCGACTGCGCAGCACTTAAAAGGCAAAAAAAAGGATCGCTTTCGCGATCCTTTTTTAAAACATGATTTAGTAATTAATTACTTAACCATTGATTTGAATTCAGCGCCAGCGCGGAATTTTGGAGCCCAAGAAGCTGGGATTTTGATCGCTTTACCAGTTTGTGGATTGCGACCAGTGCGAGCTTTACGCTTTGCTTTTGTGAAAGTACCGAAACCAACCAACTTCACATCATCACCTTTTTTAACAGTTTTTTTGATGTTCTCGATAGCGCAATCAAGGATTGCTTCTGCTTGAGCTTTAGAAGTTTTAGTTTCAGTAGCGATCTTTTCGATCAATTGAGCTTTGTTCATTTTGACTCCTCATTGTGTCAATGTTGTTAACTCTTCCTCTAATGAGCACAATGAAAAGACAAAAACAAGATTTCGTCAACATCAAAAAGTGAGCACTATTGATAATTATCGGCGTCTTCTTCCGGGATCTCGAGCTCGCTAGACACCGAATTCTGTTCAGTCGGAATGCGATAAGATTCATCAGCCCACTGACCAAGATCGTTCATGCGGCAACGCTCAGAACAAAAAGGACGGAAAGGATTTTCAGAGGAGAAAAACGTCAAACGCCCACATTGTGGGCATTTGATTTTACGCTTGTGAAGATGCTTTTTTTCTTGAGAATCCATCGTGAATATTAATATCCGATGGGCATCGATAATCCGCAATCTGCACTGTTACAACGGACGAAAGTTCCTGTAACAATAATTTCGCCACGGTAAGCGATGCGGTAATCAAATCGGGTGTCTTCAAGCTTGCCTTTGGCAATTTGCACTTGGATCAAGCTTCTATTGGCAGTTGTATAGAAGTCTCCATAACCACGAGCTTCAAAACCTTGATAGTTATTTGTTACGGAAACCGCCATGTTGAGTTGCAAAGGATTTCGAACAGCGCTTGGGTTACTGACGACAGGAAGCCCCAACATTGCACCCGCCAACTGACCCGCTGATGGAAGCTGATACGAATAATACCCATTTGGATTGAAACGGGGTTTTGCTCTGAAAGTGACTTGAACTGCATTGGTCTGTGTGTTGGGTGATTGCATGACGATATCAAAGGCACCTGAAGCCCAAGCACTACATTCCGCAGTGCCACCATTTATGTGCGCGCGGTCGCAAACGCCCATGGCATTTTTCAAAAATTCATTAAAGCCGTTACCGCCGGTTTTTTGCATTGTGCTTGATCTCCAGTTGTCTGAATAAAAACCAACAGATCCCGTATTGGCAACAACACCATTACCACTCATGCAGTAACCGTTTTGGAAAGCCATTCCCGCAGGACATTGAATGATGGCCGTGTTTCCATTGCTGTCGCTGCTGCCAGCGCCGCAGGCAACCATCAAGGCAGAAAACCCTAAACCAGCTAATAAGAAAATAATCTTCTTCATAATGTCCTCTATATAAGAGCGGCCATTGTTAATAAACTTCTTCATTGAAAGTACTAAGCAGAGGCCATGCCAAACTATGCGACAATAGAGGAGCCGCTTGGGAATAATTACCTGTCAAACTCTTGAGATGAGTGACGTTTTTGAGCCCGTCTCATTTTGAGACGGGCTCTTCCGCCTGAGCCATCATGGTGTGAACGATCCGTTGCTTCGGAAGGCTGTCTTCATCAATACGAACTAAAGAGGGCGCAATGTATTTGCGATTTAACACAGTGTTATGCGGATTAAAGAGAGTTAGCACGACATAAAAATTGGCATTTTGAGAGAGAGCCAGCCAATTGGAACGATAGGCAGGAGCTGGTTTTTCTGGCTGCAGCAAGATATCCATCGATCCATCCATATTGTATTTCAGATGGGAAGATTTGTCATTGATGGAAGAGACCGGTTTGGCGATATCATCCGAGTTCTTGTTTTTCATTTCATGGACTCGCAGGGACCACATACTTCGTGCGGGTGGAAAGTCATCTTTTTCGAAGTGCAGAAGATAGCGATAACTGCCGGTCAGTTGCCGTCCTTCACTGTCGGCATCTAATGCCATCTGAACAGTTTCTTCCGGAGGTTGAGAGAAGAAATACCTTTGCGAAGCGGCAGCTCGTAAAAGATAGTCCGCCGTGAAAGGCGGAGCCTTCAGTTCATAACTCCAGCCATTGATTTTCGGGCCGAAGCCGGTGGCTAAGCGCTCTTGAATTTCGCGCTCGCCCTCAAAGATTCCGCGCTCCATCATTTTTCGGGTTTCTTCATTGCTAAAGACATTGGCCATAACTGTGGCATCTTTGATACCGAGGGAAGTGAAGCGCTCCATTTCTTTGGATTCCGCTTTTGTTGGAGGAGGGTTCTTAGCTATGATCTTCTGAAGGTCTTCGTAGTACTTTGGACCGTTTTTTGCGAGATTCTTATTTAACTTTAACGCCGTCGTTGGATAAGTACTCTTAAAAGAATCCGTTTGAATACCTTTCTCCCAACTCGATAGAGGAATCAATTGCCGTTGACTGGTGATTTTGACGAGCTTAGCAAGTTCTTTTGGTTCTTTAACGAAGGTTTGCGCAACAATCAAAATTTCTGGAGTCGAAGCGCGAATCTGCGTGGTGTTCTTGGGAACATCACCTTTCCATTCAGGGGGCGTGATCAGAAAATTTCCCGCTTTGTCGCCTTGGCCACTATTGCTGCTTAGAGTTTGAAACACTGTCGAATAAGCATCGACAAATTGAACCGAGTAGTAGCGATCTGTAATAGACGGGTGAGTCATCACCAGAGGCCCTTTACTGAGATCCACCCACGCCCAGCTATAGAGATTCTCCGGATACACATTCACGAGATGACCGAGGAAAGGATCTGGCACCTTCGCGGAATGATAGAAGTGATTGACCGCATTTTCACCTTCTTGAGTTTTACTCAGCATGGCTTCGCGGGCGTTGTGGATATAAACTGCGGGATATCCCCACACATAAGCATCGCGCCCAAGATCTTCTATACTATCAATTTTTTTTCCGCTGGCTGCACTGACAGAAAGGGCAAAGAAAATCAGAGCACCGAGAGCAAGCACAATTCGGGATCTCATAAATAACCCTCCACCTTATGCTAAATTTTATTTTGTTCGTTAGAAGAACAGGTTTTGCCTGGAAGAAGATCTTGTCAAACCAAAGACGGCGGCATCGTTTTTTAAAGATATAAAAGAAGTGCCGGCTTGAGAAACTCAAAGCCGGCGCAAAAGAATCCAAACTATTTACACAATTCAGGTGTGGTCGTTGCCAAAATAAACGTAAATTGACGACCAATTTCTTTCAAATACTCAAAGCGCCCCGAGGCCCCAGAGTGGCCGGACTCCATATCTGTTTCTAGCAACAGAGCGTGGTGATCTGTTTTCATTTCACGCAACTTCGCGCACCACTTAGCTGGTTCCCAGTATGTTACACGTGGATCGTTCAAGCCTGCTTTAATATAAATATTAGGATAAGCCTGAGCCTTCACGTTATCGTAAGGCGAGTAGCTCTTGATATAGTCGTAGTACTCTTTTGAAGTTTCAGGGTTGCCCCACTCTTGATATTCCATCTGAGTTAACGGAAGTTTCGAGTCGAGCATCGTATTTAAAACATCCACAAACGGAACAAGCGCAAGGGCCGCATTGAAGAGTTGAGGGCGCATATTCACAACGGCCCCCATCAACATTCCGCCGGCACTGCCACCCATGATCGACAAATACTTTGGTTCCGTGTACTTGTGGTCGATCAAATATTCCGCACTGGCAATGAAGTCATGGAAAGTGTTTTTCTTTTTCAAAAACTTTCCTTCTTCATACCACTGACGGCCCATATCGCTGCCGCCACGAATGTGTGCAATCGCGTAAATGTATCCGCGGTCCAGCAAACTAATTCGCTGCGGACTAAATGCTGTCGGCATTGCATAGCCATAGGAGCCATAAGCATAGAGCAAGGTTGGTTGCGGGCCTTTTTGGCGCAGTGATTTTTTATACACCAAAGACACCGGCACTTTGATTCCATCATGCGAAACCGCCCAGACGCGCTCGGAAGTATATTCTTCAGGATTGTAGCCCGAAGGAATTTGCTGGATCTTACGGACGATTTTCTCTTTGGTTTTCATATTGAGATCGTAGGTCTGATTCGGTTGCACCAAAGAGCTGTAATTCAAGCGCAGCCAATCCGTTTTGAACTCATAATTGGCGGCAAGGCCCACTTGGTAAATCGGATCGGGGAACTCGATGGGCTCCATGCGATAGGAATCATAATCCATCTTGTACAGAGTTTGCAGCGCTTGTTCTGTCGCGGAGACGATCATGAAATCATGAAACGCCGTGATGGATTTTAAAGTGCGCTCTGGAGTCGCCTCAATCAGTGTTTCCCAATTCTCGCTGGAAGTTCTGCCCACGGGAGTTCTGCACAGTTTGAAAGTCTGCGCCTGCTTGTTCGTCATAATATAGAAGTAATTGCCACGATGAGTGACATCATACTCTACGTTATTTTCAAGTTTTGAGAAAAGTTGCAACTTGGATTTCGGATCACTGGCGGAAAGATAGTAAAACTCTGAAGTCGCATGGCTATGGCGATTTAGAAAGATATACTCTTCGCTTTCAGAAAGTCCGATGGAAATAAAATACTGATTGTCTTTCTCTTCAAAGATCACTTCGTCTTGGGATGCCGGAGTTCCCAAAGTATGACGCCAAAGTTTATCAGGTCTTTGATTGCTGTCTTGAGTAACATAGAAGAAGGTCTTATTATCCTTCGCCCACGCACTACTGTAATAGAGATTTTCAATCACTTCCGGGAAGAGCTTTCCGGTTTTTAGATCTTTAAAATAGAGAGTATAAATCTCAGAGCCATTCGTGTCCGTCGCATAGGCAAGGACCTCGTGATTGATGCTGACGTCATAAACTCCAAGCGAGAAGCTTTTATGTCCTTTAGCAAGATCATTACAATCCAGAATCACTTCTTCGCCGGTTTTAGCGGAGTCTTTGCTGCGGCAGTAAATAGCTTGCTCTTTGTCGCCTTCGGTCCGCGTATAGTAATAATATGAATCGCTTTTTGCCGGCGGAGAAGAATCATCTTTAACGATGCGCGCCTTCATCTCTTCGAAGAGTTTATTTTCAAATGCTTTATACTCTGAAAAAAATGCCTCTGTATGAGCATTCTCTGCATCGAGATAGGGCTTGGTTTCAGGATGCTGAACATCCTTTAACCAAAAATAAGGATCGATTCGCTGATCCCCGTGATGGTTAAAGATCTGAGGATACTTCGAGGCTGTCGGTGTTTTTCCATGGGATGTTGTTTTCATAGACTCATGAGGATCATATTTGGCTGCAATTTAATCAAGCAAAATGAGGCCTTTGTCGATCCAAATTTCGTCTTAGGTTTTTCTTTGAAGCTGGCCGCGAAGGCCACTGTACAGGCCACAGAGCAGAGCGATTGCAATAATGAGAAGGCCCCAGCTAAAAACGGTGGAGATCGAGAGCCCAAAGACACTCTCTCCACGGAAGTCGTCGCGATAAGTTTCCATCAAGAGCCGGCCTATGGAATGCAGACCGAGCCAAAGGATAAAAATATCCCCTGGTCGCGAAAGCATTTTGGGGCGTTTCTTTAAATCGACTTTCTCGAGGCCCAGCAAAAGCAAAATGGTGCCGGCCTCCCAAAAAAGGGCATAGAGCTGGGTCGGATGTTTTCCATCGATGGCCCACGGCAAATCGCAGGCGCGACCGTAACAGCAACCTGCTAAAAAACAACCGATGCGCCCGAAACCATAAGCAAAAGAAAGAACCGGCGCAAAAGCATCAAAATAAAAACCCTTTTGCGGCGCTTGAATCCGTCGCAGGTATACCACAGTAGCGATAAGAGCAAAAATCATTCCGCCATAAAAAACAAACCCACCTTCCCAAAGATAAAAAACTCTTTCGGGATGTTCTTTGTAGTAATCCAGGTTTTCATAAAGAACATGAAAAATGCGTGCCCCCAAAAGGGCCGACAACATCAAGAGAAGACTCAGATCTAGAACATTTTTCTTAGGAAGCTCATAGCGCTCGCTGCGCCGGACGATCCACAAAAGGCTGAGAGAAATCACCAGACTAATGACCAGAAAAAAGCTCGGAATGTCCAGACCTTCGGCCAAACGAATAATTGGGAACAAATTTACTCCTTGATGGACCTAAGACTTAATTTTCAAACAATTCCAAAATTATTCAAGTGCAAACTAGTCAATGCAGAAATCAAAATTCATAATAATTTCTATGAGATTACATCCCGCAGAAGTGGCGAAGGAAATAAAAGCATTCGCCTTTTTTAAGGCCTTTAGCGAAGACTTGTTATTGCAAGTATCGACGATGATGACTGGAAAGTCCTTCAAAAAGGGTGAATTTATTCTTCGTCAAGGCCAACCAAATCAATCTCTCTATTTTCTTCGTTCAGGAAAAGTAGAAATTATTCTCTCCGGTGAAGTTGTTGCCGAATTGGGGGAGGTTGGTGAAGTCATTGGTGAAATGAGTGTCATCAGTGAAAATCCTGCGACCACCTCGGTGCGTGCTGCGGAAGATGTGGAATGTTTCACAGTTCAGGCTGCGGACTTTGATCACGTTCATCCAAAAGACAGAGATCATTTCGATGCTCTTCTGTATCGCCTGTATTCCTCAATTTTGGTGGAACGTTTAGTAAAGACGAATGAAAAGGCCCGTCTCTTTGAGATTGCCAACCGCGAACTTCAGCGAGTGCAAGCAGATTTACAAGAAGTCGGCGATAAGTATGTTCTATTGGTCGAATCCGATAAAAAGCAGCAAGTGGTTGCTCGTATGGCCGTGGGGGGAACAGGCGTTCGCCTCGACATCGCCAACAATAAAGAAGAAGCCGAAACATTTATCCAACAAAAGAAATACGACGCGATTCTCTGCGAAGAAGCCTTCTTGGATATCTTAGTGCAGTCACACAAAAATAAAATCAGTCCTCACTTGGTGCTCCTGACGAATCCAAATGTCATCAGCAACCTCGAGACCGTAAAAGGCCTTCCTTTCGTGGACAATATCATGTCCCGCGACCCAGAAAATCGCAGCTTCACTGTGCGTAGTCTTCTCACGACATTAACAAAAGTTCTAAATAGAAATATCTTTGGCGTCGAAAAATACCTTTCATGGGGTGCGGACGTACAACTGAAATGCGTGAAAGCCAGCAAAGAGCGCGATAACTTGAAAGACGAAATGGTCGCACACTTTAAGGAAAGCGGAATTCGTTCATCGATCCTGGACCGGGTTTACCTGGTCGCAGAAGAAATGCTAATGAACGCAATCTACGATGCTCCGACAGATTCAAAGGGCCAAGCGCTCTTCAACCATCTGCCCAGAAAAACAGAAATCAATCTCGAAAAAAACCAAGAATCAACAATGCGCTACGCTTTCGATGGAACCATGCTGGCTCTTTCCGTAGAGGACCCCTTCGGAACCCTCACAAAAGAAATCATCATCAGCTATCTAGAAAGCTGCTACCAAGGCCGAGCCGGCTCCCTCAACGCCAACAAGGGCGGCGCAGGCCGAGGGCTCCACCAAATCATCGAAAACTCGGACCTAACAATCTTCAACGTAAAAAAAGGCGTGAAGACGGAAGTCATCAGCCTCTTCAACGTCGAGACGGGTCGCAAGGATCACAATCCTTCGTTTCATTATTTCTTCGTGTAAATAAAAAAGGGCTTTGAAACAGCCCTTTCTAAGAAACCTTATGCCCCAGCAGCCGAATCCTGGGCCTTCTTCTGTTTTGTTTCCATCAGCATCATAAACAGCAACAACCCCACGCCACAAACAATCGCACTGTCGGCGATATTAAACGCCGGCCAGCTGTATTTGTTGTTCAGGTGGAAATCCAAAAAGTCGATGACATAGCGGAAGCGCAAACGATCGACGTAATTCCCGATCGCACCACCAAAGATCGCAGAAAGTGCAATGATCTGTTTCGTATCATTGTCTTTCACCCCACGCATAATCATCAAAATGATGACCAAAGCAATCGGCGGCATTGCCAGGAAGAACATCTCGCGGAAGGTCGGATGAGACTCCGCCAAGAAGCCGAAAGCTGCACCGAAGTTGCGTACATAAGTCAGATTAAAGAAGTTGGGAACGACCACGAGGGATTCGCCCAAATGAAATTGTGTATGAATATACATTTTCACGAGCTGATCCGCAGCTACGAGCAGTCCGGTAATAACACCTAAATACAAATACTTCTTCTTCATGTTAGAGCCTCAACACATTTCGGACAAATACCAAGGGTCGCCGGAGCCTGACTGATTTCAGTCGAGTAGGTCCAACAACGCACACATTTTTCGCCAGGAGCCTTCTCCGCCAAAACTTCGTAAGAACCCATGACAACTTCTACTTTAGAGACAATCAGGAATTCGCGCAAATCCTTAAAGCTTTTCAGGTCATTTAAAAGATCGCCTTCGGCTTTAATGGTAACGGAAGCCTCGAGACTTGCCCCGATCACTTTCTGAGCACGAAGGTTTTCAAGCACCTTCTGCACATCGCCACGAACTTTGAGCAATCCCGTAAACTTCTGGTTTAGAGACGGGTTATTCCATTGCATCGGAGCTTCTGGGAAATTCAAAAGGAAAACACTCTCGGCTTTATTGCCTTTGACGTAGCTATAAACTTCTTCGGATAGGAAGGACAAGATCGGAGCCATCATGCGCACGAGATAATCCGTGATCAAGAACAATACCGTCTGCGATCCACGACGAGGATTTCCATCCACTTTCCAGGTGTACAAGCGATCTTTGAGGACATCCAAATAAGTCGCGGACAAGTCCACCGTAAAGAAGTTATTGAGCAAGTGATAAACTTTGTAGAACTCATAAGAGTCATACGCTTGAGTCACTTTCTCAGTGAGCTCATAAAGTTCATGCAGAGCCCATTGGTCGATGGCTGTGAGCTTTTCGTAAGGAATCATGTCCTTTGATGGATCAAAATCATTCACAGCACCCAATAGGAATCTCATGGTATTGCGAATACGACGATAGGTCTCAGTCACGCGATCAAGTTCTTCTTTACCGCAGCTGACGTCTTTTCCGTAATCTTCATAGGCAGTCCAAAGGCGGATGATCTCTGCGCCCGATTTCGCGGTCACTTCATTCGGATCAATCACGTTACCTAAAGATTTGCTCTGTTTGCGACCTTGTGAATCCACCACGAAACCGTGCGTGAGCAATGCTTTGTAAGGAGATTGTCCGTTTGTTGCCATCGAAGACAGCATCGAAGTATTGAACCAACCACGATGCTGGTCACTGCCTTCAAGGTAAATATCTGCAGGGAAGGCCATGCCTTGACGGCGTTTTTGAACAGCCGCATGGCAGATACCCGAGTCAAACCACACATCCAAGATGTCGCGGCCATGACGGAAACCTTCCGAACCAAACTTTGAATTTTTCTTCGCTTGCTCAGATTTTTTCCAAGCATCGCCGACGATCTCGTCTGCGGAGACACGATAGTAAGCCTCGATACCACCTTGTTTCTCGATGATCTCAGCAACTTTCATCATCACATCATAATCAGCAAACGGTTCGCCCGTCGCTTTACACATGAGGATCGGGATCGGCACACCCCAGATACGTTGGCGGCTCACGCACCAGTCCGGACGATTTTCCATCATTGCTTGGAAGCGCGCGCGTCCCCATTCAGGAATGAACTGAACTTTTTCGATCTCTTTCATGGTTTTTCTGCGGATTTGGGAATGTTCCAAGTCCAAGCCCAAGAACCACTGCGGAGTCGTTCTATAAATTAACGGCGTCTTTGTTCTCCAGCAGTGAGGATAGCTATGCTCAATTTCTTTCATCGCGATCAGATGGCCTGACTGCTTCAACTTCTCAACAATCAGAGGATTCGCTTTGAAAATGTTCAGGCCTTGGAACTCAGGAACTTCGTCGGTGTAAGCACCGGCATCGTTCACTGGATTCAAAACACCAAGATTGTATTTTGCACCCACTTTAAAGTCGTCCACGCCATGCCCTGGAGCCGTGTGAACAGCACCCGTGCCCGCATCAGCAGTGACGTGATCACCAAGGATGATCAACGAATCACGATCGATGAAAGGATGACGAGCTCTGCCGAACTCAAGATTTTTTCCTTTGACGATCTTGCCCTCTTTCAAAGTTACGCCGGTGTCTTTCTCAAAGAATTCTTTGAGTGGTTTTGCGATTACAAGATTTTCAGAGCCCGCATCAAACACACTGTAGTCAAAATCAGGATGCAAAGAGATTCCCAAGTTTGCAGGCAGAGTCCAAGGAGTCGTCGTCCAGATCACCATGCTCGTTGGTTTGCTCGGATTGCCAAGTTTTTCCAACGTTGCTTTATCGGTGATGTTGAATTTCACATAGATCGAAGGGCTCTTGTGATTGTGGTATTCCACTTCGGCTTCCGCCAAAGCAGTTTTCAAAGTCCAGTTCCAGTAAACCGGTTTTTCGCCGCGATAGATGTCGCCGTTTTTAAAAGCACGTGCAAACTCACGAACCTCTTCAGCTTCATAGTCCGCAGACATTGTCAGGTAAGGATTTTCCCAATCCGCCAAGATCCCCAAGCGACGGAATTGCACGCGCTGGTGATTCACCCAGTGCTGAGCTTCCGCGCGACAAAGAGCCATGATCTCTTGATCTGTCTTCGTTTCTTTTTTTGCGGACAAGTCTTTCAAGACTTTATGTTCAATCGGCAAGCCATGGCAGTCCCAGCCCGGAATGAAAACCGTCGGGAAGCCTTTCATGTTTTTGTACTTAACGATGATGTCTTTCAGATTTTTATTGAGCGCATGGCCCAAGTGAATCGAACCGTTGGCGTAAGGAGGACCATCCGGAAACACGAACGGTTTTTTGTCGGCATTTTTAGTCGACATCTTTTGATAGATTTTTTTGTCGTCCCACTGTTTGAGAATTTCAGGCTCTTTCGTCGGAAGGTTTCCCTTCATCGGAAAATCTGTGATTGGCAATCGAACTGTGGCTTTGTAATCAGGAAGTGTGCTAGACACCAAGGCCTCCTCAAAATTGAAGCCTGTAGTATATTCGAAAAATGCCAAATATTTAAGCCATTTAGTCGGAGTTTTTAGCTTAGACGCACCGTTTAGGAGTACAGAGTCTTCGCCTTGTGGTAGCCCAAGGAGATTAAAAGGCGGACCGCTTCTAGGTCGCAGCTCAAGTTTAATTGCTCGCGAACCTCTGCAAGCATCGCTTTGCTTTTCGCATCCAGCTGGGCGGTCATGTCCATAGACACGTGATTATTTTGAATATTTACCTGTTTTGCCTGTTGAACGACAACTTGTGGCGCCGGCGCGGCTCTGGAGTCGAGGTCGCCCATCATGCCTGCTAAACTTTTAAGCTCTTTTTTGAAATTTTGAATGCTGGGAGTGTCCAGAGCTTCGTCCCCATTGCGTTGCGCTTTCAAAAACAAGCTGACCAAAATATCCGGAGTCGTTGCGAGCTCCTTGATAGCGTCACTCTGATGCACAAGCCACATGTAGGCTTTTGTCAGCGTGTCTTTGGTGTAGGCCTGAGGCGGTAGGGGATTCATTGTCATGAGGGACAGAAAGATATTGTCCTTGAGGCACTCAGTCAATTCTCGAGTCCCGCATTGAGTGCGAATTTTAGGAAATATATTTTTATACACATCGCAAAAACCGACGGTATTTTTCTTGATAAAAAATAAGTCACAAAAAAGCCGGAGTTTTCACTTCGGCTTTCAGAATTACATTGATTTCTGTGTGGAAAATCAAAACTTATTTTAGCAAATCTCCGTAAAGGCGAAGGCCCACAGTGACGTCAAAGCGAGTGAGATCGTCGCCTGTCTCTGGCTTTTGAGTCGTGCTTGCGACAGCCACATGGTAACGAACATTTTCCGCAGTCGGTTTGTACTCAAGGATCGCCCCCACAGTCGCAAACTTCGTAGTTTGTGAAGCAGCGATCTCGGTTTTTTCCTCAGAAGTGATGATTTCTAAGCGTGGAGTCCACTGCTCCCACTTGTAACCAATCTTCAAAATTGCGGAATAGAGAGTATCTTTTTTGCCAGACAAACCGTCTTTGTAGTCCGTGGTGTTGTACTCAAGACTTCCGACAATATCAGAGTCATACTTTAAGCCCGCAGAAATGAAAGAGTGCTTGTCGCCACTGTCTCCGATTCCGGTTGCTTTTTGCGGTGAAGCTTCGTGATAACTCAAAAGACCTGTCAGAGTTTTATCCATGAAACCACCTCTCCAAACAGCTCCCATAAGTCCGCGGTTCTGATTGAAGTTGCCATTGGTGTCTGCTGGGTCCGCAGCGACGTTGTTGGCCGCAATCAGATAGATGTTTTGAGTTTCAGCAAATGTCAGCATGGCTTTCGCGCCCGCCATGTAGAGGATATTTTTCGAGCCGCTTTCATTGACGCCAATATTTTGGCCGGTCAAAGTTTTTACGCCGATGTGGCCATAGTTTGGTGAAACGGAATAGAGGTCCGCACCCGACATGGCGCCTTCGATGCCGCCGATTTCTGTATAGAACTTACCCAAGCTCAGTGAAAACATATCGGACATTTTATCTGTGACATACGCGTACTCGACAGAAGAATTCAAAGCATCTCTCTTCGCATTGCTAGTACCTGTGTCCACAGCTGGCTTATTGAATGCCAAACGGCCCACAAAGCTAAAGCGCTCATTGAGGCTGCCTTTGTACTGAATACGACCTGTGCGCAGGTAAAAGCGCGTGTTATCAGCAACGGTGAGTGGGGCAGAGTTGACGGCAGCATCGTTGTAGTCGAAACTGGTCCAGTCGCCGCGGAAATCATAATCTAAGGTGCCTGCTGCTTGAGCAGCGACCGACATGGTCAGCGTACCCAAAAGAGCCGTAAGTCTTTTCATGGTTCGTCATCCTTGTTGAATGGTTTAATAGCCATTTAAAGGTACCGATAAACTCTATGATGAGCCAATGATTATTTGGTTAATTAGATCCTATTATTTGACAGGTTTTTGATAAAAAAACCCGGTCATGAATTCATGACCGGGTTGTAAGACCAGAAATCGTCGAATCAAATTAATTTGAATAGTCCTTCGCGATGATCCCGTACTTTTCGATCTTGCGGAGCAAGGTCTTTTTAGGGATGTTCGCGTGCAAAGCCGTTTGATTAATGCGGCCTTTGAAAGTCTTCAGAGCTTTAATGATAAACTCTTTCTCGAAGGCTTCTTTTTGCGCATTGAAATCGAGGCTGCCTGAAGAGATAGACACTGTGGCTACTTCGCCTTCTTCAGAGTCCACATCCAAGCCTGTGCCATCGACAACGCCCAAATCTTCATCATCACCCAGGTCTGCTGTTGCCATTGCTGGCGCTGCAGATTTTGCTTCGGCTACCGCTGGCTGAGCTAGAGCTTCAATCAAATTCACGCCCGCTGCTGCAAGAACCGCTTCAGGAAGAGAAGCCAATGTGATGACATTGTTCGTCTCAAGAACGAAGGCATGTTCAATCACGTTCTCAAGTTCACGGATGTTCCCTGGCCATTGATATTTCTTGAGCGCTGACAAAGCATCTGGCGCAACACCCGAGATGCGTTTGCCATGAGCGGCATTGAACTTCTTGATGAAGATGTTGATCAAGTTCTCGATGTCGTCTTTACGGTCTGCCAACGCTGGTAAGAAGATAGGTACGACGTTCAAGCGATAGAATAAGTCTTCGCGGAAGGTGCCGGTTTTAATCATATCTTCCAGAGGACGGTTTGTCGCTGCCACGATTCTTACGTTCGTAGAAATCTCGCGGTTTGAACCCACCGGAGTGAATACTTTCTCTTGAAGTACGCGCAAGATCTTTACTTGCATCATCACAGGCATGTCGCCCACTTCATCGAGGAATAAAGTGCCGCCCTCAGCGAATTGGAATTTACCGATTTTGCGTTGATCCGCACCGGTGAAAGATCCTTTTTCGTGACCGAAGAGTTCGGATTCAAACAAGTTCTCAGGAATTGCAGAACAGTTGATCGCAACAAACTTTTCGTCTTTGCGTGCAGAGTTGTAGTGAATCGCTTTTGCCACAAGTTCTTTACCAGAACCTGAAGCACCACGAATCAGCACAGGAGTATCAACCTTCGCCAAGCGGTGAATGATGTTGAACACCTTCTGCATCTGTTGCGTGTTACCAATAATTTTACGACCGGCTTCAACCAACACAGGCGCAGAGGCCGCGATGTTTGAAATCATCGTGTGAGCAGACACTGCTTTATCCACGAGAGTCAAAAGCTCGTCGCCGGAAACAGGTTTCGAAAGATAGTTATAAGCGCCATCTTTCACTGCTTGAACCGCGTGATCCAAAGTCGCATGAGCCGTGAGCATCAAAACGATAATGCCTGGATCATGTTCTTTGATAAGTCGGAGTGCTTCCAGACCGTTTACACGTGGCATGTCGACATCCAGAATGACAACGTCGAATTTCTTCGACCCTGAGTTCTCCGGTGCTTTCACTTTCTCGATGGCGTTCAAGCCGTCAAAGGCCTCTTCCACTTCGAAACGATTCGAAGATGTGAGTGCTGTTTTCACTGAGAGTCTTAACCCCTGATCGTCATCGACCACCAAAACTCTAAGCATGTGACCTCCCCTGTTCCAGAGGCAGTTCTACAGTAAAAGTGCTCCCTTTTCCATAGGTACTTTCAACAAAGATCCTGCCTTGATGCAATTCTGTAAAATATTTAGCAAGATACAAACCGAGCCCCGATCCTTTAATCGGAGAACTTTTCGCATTTTTGCTCCTAAAAAACTTCATAAAAATATTGTTCAACTCGTCATCAGGGATTCCCGGACCACTGTCCTCAACTCTGATAACGACAGAACCATCGCGTTCTTCTGTGTGAACGCGCACCTGAGACTCCTCAGGGCTGTATTTAATCGCATTCTCAATGAGATTTGAGAACACCTGCTTCATCAGTTCTGGATCCACTTGAATCGGAAAGAGCGGTTCCGATTCAAATTCGATCGGAATTCGTTTTACCTTGGCCAAGAACTCGTGCTTATGAATGACATCTTTCAGCAAGGAATTTACGTCCCGACTTTGCATGTGCAATTCGACGCCTTGGCTCTCGATCTTTCCATAATTCAAAATGGCGGTGATAAATTTCAGCAAATCATCACTCGAATGACGAATCGTATCCACGGCTTCGCGTTGTTGTGAGCTCAAAGGTTGTTGATCCTTGAGAATCACATCAGTCATGCCTTGAATGCGGGCAATCGGTGTTTTTAAATCATGGGACATCATGGAGATGAAGTTGCCTTTCAACTCCTCGACCTGCGACAGCAGTTTGTTCTTTTGATAGTATTCCCAGCTGCGACGATTCTCGATGATGAGGCGGTAAGGGATAAAGAAGTAATAGCACAAGAAAATAGCTAAGAACGGATGAGCCATCTTCACCCAGAGACCGCATGGCCAGAAAGCGATAGCACTGAAAACCAATAGTGCGCCACCGGTCGCCGCCAAAATTGTTAAGCTGCGGATCGGCTTCATAGTGAAGAGAACATACACCGTGATAATCGAAGTTAAAATTGTCACGAGGACATTCAACCAAGGGCTGGCTTGAATAGGCGCTCGGTTTTGGATCAAAGTATCCAGCATATTGGCGTGAAGTTCCAAGACACTCATTGCCGTGACATCTTTAGAGAATGGAGTCTTCACGTAGTCTTTGATGTTACCACCGTGCTCATTACCAATGATCACGATTTTATTCTTAAAAGTACCCGGAGAAAAACGGCCGACCATCGCATCTTCAAAAGATGTGCGTGGATAGCTGCCCGATTTCCGGTATTGAATATAAACTTGTTCTGAGTCGAAAAATTTAAACATCCCGCGAATATTTTCGACCTTGCTGATTTCGGGATTAAAGAGACTCGCGATATAGGGATGCAGTCTCAAGCGGTCTTGATAAGTGATAATCATCCGGCGCGTGACATCGTCATTCGCCAGAACATTTCTGTCGACAGTACGCGGGCCCGAGAACATTTCGATGGTATCCATCGGCGCTGGCAGTTTTAATTTGCCTTCTTCCCCCTTCATTTCTTGCTCTTGGCTGATCATGAAAAGGTTTGTAAACTTTTGGGTCTCCTCAGCGAAAGCCCGTTTTTCTTCAACGGTTCCCTCAAGCTCTTCAAGATTTTGTGCATAGAGAATCGCAAGGGGTTCTTCTCGCTCGAGTTCCTTGAGGACTTGAAGTTGGTCTTTCGCTTGGGGGACGCCCCTCATGATTTCCACAGTTCTGGAATTCACGGGGATGAGTTCGATGTTCCCTGAAAGCGCAGGTTCTGGAAGCAGACGAATCCGCATATCGTATAATGTAGCTTCCCAAGAATCTAACTTGAGCTGACTGATGAACACTCCCATCGCGCAAGCCAATACAAGACGCAAGACTGAGTACAAGACTCCGCCTTTAAAAGGGCCTTTGTTTGGAGTGAGCGAAGGAGGAAGTGCCATCGTCAATAGACCTTATTAGTTGCCGACCAAAATGTCGCCGCCAACTGGAGGGCATGGGTTGCCACCGTTGCCAGCTCCGAAGTGTGAAGGCTGAGCAGTCTGAGGTTTCAGCTTCTTAATGTGTTTTTTCTCTATCTTTTCCATCATCTTTTCCTTTATGAGAGTTAGGAATTTCATCATTTAGTTCTCCGTACTTTCCTCGTGGTTGTTAGTCCTCAGGCAGCGCTTCGGCATCGCTCATAGTAAATCAACGCCAGCGCCACCATAAATCTTGTTCTTTCGCAAAACTGCGTATCTTTCACGTTCTTGCTTCCTGAGCCATGCTTGTGCGCAAACATGCAGCCACCACCGCAGAGGAATCGCGCCCAGCAGTTTTCACACTTGTTCTGCTCAAGAATTGGCTTTTGGTAAGCTTCCAAAGCCGCTTCATTTAACTCAACTCCTTGGCCCACTTGCTCTTTCTTATCATTCACATCCCAAGGGCATGTGTAGATCTGATTGCGGGCGTCGATCATCAAGAACGACTTGCCGGCGCCACAGTAATTTTCTGTGCGGCGCTGTTGGTCCAAAGACTGAAAATGTTGTTCAAAGCCGCGGATCTTGCGGAGTGCAAGCTCGCCCCCCTTGGCGTAAGCCAAAGCTGCGACTTGAGTCATCTGCTTCATATATTCTTCTGTCGCGCGCGGATTATTGTCCGACACCGAGAACGAGAAGTCATAGCTATCCACTGCAAACTGAGAATAGAATTCGTACGCTTTGACCAGCTCCATGTTTTGGCTGTCGAAAACTCCGTGAATCATCACGTGGCTGAATTCGGATTTACGAGCCAAAACTTTTTCTAAGCCCTTTACGATCATCGCCGTCGACGAAGTTCCATTTTTTGTCGGACGCATGCGATCGTTGATCTCCGCCGGGCCATCCAAGCTGATCGTTACGGTCGCTTTCATGCGCGCCAACAACTCGACATTTTTGTCCGTCAGCAAAGTGCCATTGGTGATGATGGTGTAATTCACTTTGCGCTCGGGTGCGACTTCCGCGATGTACTTCGCGATCATCTCGAGGCCTTCCGCATACAAGAGCGGTTCACCACCCAGGAAGCTCACGTTAAAACTTAGACCCGCCGGCAATCGATCCAAGAAGAATTTAATTTGCGGCAGAGTTTTTTCGATCGAGATCTTCGCAATCGCATCGCCGAAAGTTCCATCGCCACCGGCTGCGCAGTACGTGCAATGCAAGTTGCAGATCTGCGTGACGTTCAGAGTGAGGAAGCGAATATTATTGCTGATCTTGCTGGTTTTAACCTGGGAGTTTTCCTCTTGGTTCCAAGAGATAAGTTCCCCAATGGCTTCGCCATCCTGTTGAATGAGATCAAGCGGGGTTGAATTCAGCAGGGTGGTGGGGGCCATGTTTTGCCAAGTGGATTCAGAAATTTGCGCCACTTCCATATTGCGCGCGTGAAACGCCAGAAGAGTTCCCTCTTTCGATTTCAGCGCCAAGATGTCTTTGTAGCGTCTTAATTCCATGAATAGTCCCCTGGTGACTAAATGCCACCAACCTTCTCCCATGTCCATATTGTGCAATTTAAAGGCCAGTTTTCATTCTGTCACCAGGGAGGAAATTCCAGTAAAAACAGCCGCTTATGGTGGTGCTCCAAAAAACTCGTCAAATCCTTCCATAGGGTCACAATGTAACTATTACGGGCTTGTCTAAAAGCTGTCGGACTTTCTTTCTGGAGGAATCACAGAGTTGGGGGGGGGGGGGGAGAAT
>Ga0255338_1000641_pt1 | contig 94734 bp, 78 predicted proteins | sample MeOH1_35cm_T4_19_FD_203715 | JGI IMG/M metagenome (GOLD analysis project Ga0255338, IMG submission 203715) | Sandy soil microbial communities from University of British Columbia, Vancouver, Canada - MeOH1_35cm_T4_195 | ecosystem: Engineered > Artificial ecosystem > Sand microcosm > Unclassified ...
TCGCCTTCGACCACCGGCACCTCCGCTATGGGAGATACCAGAACCCCTCGCTCTTGCTCCATTCGACCCTCCTCCTAGGGGGTCAGAATTAGTGTCGTAAGGGGGTCAATATCACTGTCGCTCTACACCCTTTTTTGTCCCTATCGATTACTTCATCTTCTCGACCCTCCCCAGAACGGGTTCAATCAGCAAATTGCAAGCTATACGCGCATTCAAACCGGTGTGGTGGCGTTTTCCTTGCTTCTCAGCGGCTTCGCGTTATGGATTGGGTATCGCAGGCTTCGATTGCGCTAGCGGCAAAGCGAAACGTGGACCGCCAGACGGAACACCTGGCGGGGCAATTGGCCGCAACCCAGAAGAATGCCGCCGCCGCTGTTATGGCGGTCGAACATGCTGACAGGCCTTGGATTCGTGTCGGAATCACCGACGTGTCTTTGAAGTGGTCGGATGGCCCCGTTCGTCGGCTGGGCCGCGTATCACCGTCTCTCGACCATCCTCAACGCGCGGCGTGTAGCCGCCACGCCCGGTCAACATCGACCGCCTGACTAAGCGTAGCGCGCATTAGAACGGTGCTATCGCTGGCCAGCCTGCCAGCTTGCACAGGATCGCCTCGCATCCTCGAGGTCGGCCAGAACGTAGTCAGACTTAAGTACGACAACGTGGCCATTCTTTGCCTTGATTTCACGGACGTGGCCATCGTTCAACTCGTTCCGAAACTTGAAACCGTTGGGAAATTCGCCTTCAACATAGTTGAAGGGTTTAGGTACGGTCCAACGAACAAGGGCATCGGCACCCTTCTTTTGATAGACCTTCACGATCACACATGGCTTGAGGATTGACGCAGCACGCACTGGGTCGACGGGGGCAGGTCGGCCGACTGAAAGGTCCATCGGCTCTAGGGCGCCAGCGCTCAACGTCACCAACGAACGTTCAACCCACCCCCACCGTAGTCCGAATTGCGGATCTTTGAATTCGACTTGAACCCAGTTCGGTTGTTCCGACAACACGGTCAGGACCGTGCCAACAGCGGCGACACGAAGTGGCGTGCGCGAGAGTATTGCTTCGCTGTAGATCGGCGCGTTCGCGATGACGATCGCCGTTTGCCGAACTGGTGTTTGAGCAGAGTGTGTCGGCGCGGTTAGGACAGTGAGCGCGGCAGCAACGAAGACAGAAGTTCGCATCGGCATATGCTGGAGGGCGATGCTATCTCCTCCCTTGAATCCTTGTCCACACCTCACGTATAACGCTCGCCACCTTCGCATCCGAACCAGCCTGAAGAATGGCGAATCTGGTGAGGGGCGACTCAGCCGCGGTTCCGGTGGCTTCTTCGTGTAGGAGCCTAGCAGGGCATCGTTTGATAGTTGTCACTTCTCGCGCAGCCAACCGGGAGCAATTCCGGCGCGGCGCGCCTCCTCTTCGAAGTCCTTTACGGCTTGAACGTCCGTAGCGACGACGGCCGTGAGGCGCGAAATCTCCGCGCGCGCCTTCATCCAGGCATCAACAACCGGTACACCAAGGGCGCCCTTGGCTTGGTCAGGAAGCGCATCGAAATGAAGCTGCGCAGCGGTCAGTGCCCGCGTGTCCGCATCTCGTTGACGTTGCAGGCGAAGCGCATTGGAGCGCCACCAGTCTTCGTCTTTGAGCACGCCTCTTACTGATTCCGCTGGTGGCGACATCGCGGCGGCAGCAACGGGTGTCTGCGCGCCTCCGGAGGCGAGTGCCGGCGCCCCGCCTGATGGAGGCGGCTGAAGGGCCGCAGCCATCTGGCGCGCTGCCGCGACTGTGTTCTGTGACGTCGTTGTCCGCTCGACGTCTCGATACTCCTTTTCTTTGCGCTCTGTGTCAGCGATCAATGCGTCGAGACGCGCGGACAGCGGATCGGTTGCTGCTTTGGCATCCGTCGTAGCTGTCGGCGGATTGGGAGCCGCCGTGGGAGACGCCTTCGCTACCTTTGGTTCGTCTGGTTTGGCGTCAGTTGAGCAGCCAACCATGAGGAGAAGGGCAAGTAGCGGAAACCCCTTACACAGTACGACACGCAACTCCTGCGGTAGCCGAGCCATGGTCATGGGCCAATAATGACGATTACGGCACTCCGGGACAAGACTTGATAATCGCGCCGTCGCCGGCGACTTTCGTCCGTTTGCCGGCAGGAAAGCTGCGCGATCCCTCGAACTCTCAATATGTGTCGCTCATGCCCTGCGTCCGAAACATGGCGTCGCGGTTAAGATAGCGTGTCTTAGAACGAACAAAGGGGAGTTGGATGCTGTCACGACGTGCGTTGCTGCGGGTAGGTGGTTTATTCGGTGTCGGGCTCGGATGGTCATCATCCGCCCAGGCACTGCAACGCGGCGGCGCTCCGGCGCTCGCAGGACCGGTCCCGCCATCCATCGCCGCCCTTCAGTCGATGAAGAATCGCGCGCGCCCGTTCACCAACCAGGAGCGGCTGGCGCGCATCGAGAAAGCGAAGCGGCTGATGGCCGCCGAGAAGATCGACGCGATCCTGATGAACGGCGGCACCTCGCCGACCTACTTCGCGAACATGTCGTTCGGCGGCGGCGAGCGCCTCTGGGCGCTGCTGATCCCGGCGAAGGGCGAGCCGTTCATTGTCTGTCCGGCCTTCGAAGAGGATCGCGTGCGAGAGGTGCTCACCGACAGCCCCTTCAGCCCGAACATCGAGATTCGCGTCTTCCAGGAAGACGAAAGTCCCTTCGAGCGCGTCGCCGCCGGATTGAAGAGCCGCGGCATCGTTACCGGCCGGCTCGGCATCGAAGAGACCGTCAAGTTCGTGTTCACCGACAGCGTCGCTCAGGCGGCGCCGGCGCTGAAGATCGTCTCCGCGATTCCGATTACGGCCGGGTGCCGGATGATCAAGGACGCGCACGAGGTCGAGTGCATCCGCATCGCCGGTGAAGCGACGCTGGCGGTCTACAAGGCCGTCTACGAATCGCTCAAGGAAGGCATGACGCAACGCGACGTCAGCGCGCTGGTGTCGGCGGGTTACGCGCGCGTCGGCTTCGACGGCTTCGCCAGCCTGAACGTCGGCGAATACACCGCGTCGCCTCACGGATCGCGCACCCCGCAGACGATTCGCGAAGGCACGATCCTGATGCTGGACGATGGCTGCAAGGTGGAAGGCTACACGTCCGACATCACCCGCACGTTCGTGCTCGGCAAGCCGACCGACAGGATGAAGACCGTGTTCGATATCGTCTATCGCGCGCAACAGGCGGCGCTCGCCGCGGCGAAACCCGGCGCGCCCAACGAGGCGGTCGATGCGGCGGCGCGGCGGACGCTGGTGGACGCCGGCTATGGACCCGGATTCAAATACCTCACGCATCGCGTCGGCCACGGCATGGGCATGGACATGCACGAGTGGCCGTACCTCGTGAAGAACAACATGTTTGGCTGGCCGTCAAACCCGACGCTGCAACCCGGCATGGTGTTCAGCGACGAGCCGGGCATTTACATCAAGGGCGAGTTCGGCATCCGCCTCGAAGACGACATGCACATCACCGAAACCGGCGCCGAACTGCTGACCCCCACCAGCAAGTCACTCGAGCACCCGTTCGGCTAGGAGACGAGGCGGGAACTCATCAATGATGGAGTACCGCGCCGGGGCGTCGTATAGGGCTAACATGGCGCTCCCATGACTGATGAAGCGATCACCACGCTCCCGAGTTCGAATCCCATCGCCTTGACGGTCAAGGCCTTTGGCATCACCGACACCGGCAAGGTGCGCAACTCGAATGAAGATCAGTTCCTGGTCGCCGAGCTCAGCAAGCGCATGAATGTGTGGCAGACCAGCCTGCCCGAGCCGAAACTGCAGGTCGGTGAGGATCGCGCGCACTTGTTTCTCGTCGCGGACGGCATGGGCGGTCATCGCGCCGGCGAACGCGCCAGCTCCATCGCGGTGGCGGCGATCGAGCAGTTCACGCTCAACACGTTCCGCTGGTTCTTTGCCGCCGATAGTCCGGGCGCACAGAAGGTCCTCGCCGAGTTCCAGGCGGCGCTGAGCCAGGCCGACGACAAGATCCAGGAAGAGGCCGCAGGGAACCCCGAACTCGCGGGCATGGGGACGACGCTGACGATGGCCTTTCAACTCGGTCCGCAGGTGTGCATCGTCCACGCCGGCGATAGCCGCGCCTACATGTATCGAGCGGGCCAGTTGCACCAACTGACGCGGGACCACACGCTGGTCGCGGACCTGGTGCGCAGCGGCGCCATCACGCAGGATCAAGTCGCCAGTCACCATCTGCGCCACGTCATCACGAACGTCGTCGGTGGACCGCATGCGGGAGTGAAAGTAGAAGCGCGCGCGTTCGAAGTGCATGCGGGCGATCGGCTGCTGTTGTGCTCGGACGGGTTGACGGAAATGGTTTCGAACGACGCGATTTGCACGGCGTTGGAGGGAGAGTCCGATCCGGAGGCGGCGGCGAAGCTGCTCCTGGGGCAAGCGAACGAGGCTGGAGGCCGCGACAACATCACGGTGCTGGTCGTTCGATTCGACGCGGCCATCCAGTAGAATCCCGGCATGCCGAAGCCCCACCTCCGCCGTGCCGCATTGCGGTCGATCGTCGCCGTGGCAATTGCCGTGGCCTCGCCGCTGCGAGCGGAGCAGGCCGGTGTGCAGCCGGTGGAATACAAGTCGCCTGCGGGCGTTGAATATCGGTCGCAACCCGACACCGACGCCATCAGGGCCGCGCGTGCGGCGCTCGCGGCGAATCCGAAGGACATCTCAAAGATCATCGACCTCGGCGTCGCGCAATCCGGCGCCCGACAGTTTCGCGAGGCGATCGCGACGTTCACGCGGGGACTCGAGATCGAACCGAACAACGCGCTGCTGCTGCGATGGCGCGGGCATCGATACCTGTCGGTCCGTGACTTCGATCGTGCGTTCGCCGACCTGTCGCGCGGCAGCACGATCGACCCGGCGATCTACGGCAATTGGTATCACCTCGGCGTGGTGCAGTTCCTGCGGGGAAAGTTTGACGATGCGGCCGCGTCGTTCGCCAGGGCGCAACCGATCGCGCCGGATCCGGGAGAGCTCGCGGGTTCCACAGACTGGCTGTGGATGTCGCTGAGTCGTGCGGGCCGTGGCGCGGAGGCCAAGGCGATGCTCGATCGGCATCCCGAAAAGCCCGTCGACAACGCCTATACGCGGCGCTTGAAACTCTATCGCGGCGAGATCGGCCCCGACGCGCTGATCACGGCAGCGGATACCGACGAGGTGCAGGTCGCCACGCTGGCCTACGGTCTGGGCAACTGGTATCTCGTCAAGGGAGACAAGGCGAGCGCGCGAAAGGCGTTCGAGCGCTCGGTGCAATCAGGCGGGTGGCCCGGCTTCGGCTTCATCGTGTCGGAAGAGGAGCTCAAGCGGCTCCAATAAGCTCGTCCGCCGACGAACAGAGTTTTACCTAAACGGCGGGACGCACTTCGATCGCCGCGACGGCATGAAGGCGGCGGGTGGGATCGAGCTGGGCCCCGAGCCGGCGGACCATCGTCCGCCAATCCTGGTTCTTGGCGGCGTCACCGGTGATGGGCCTGAGGGTGATGGGCCGCTTCAACACCGCGGCCGCCCACTCGGGCCGCGGGGTGCCGCTCACGTCGATCGCGATCACCTGGAAGGCGCGGCCTTCCTTGTAGATCGCGATCAGTCCCGCGTCGGCTTCCTGTCCCATCTTGATCTCGCAGCGCACGGCGCGGCCGATCGGACTGTCTTCGTAATGCGCGAAGATGCCTTCGACGAGCGGATGGCCGGACGAGAAGAAGTCGATGAATTCGTTCTCGACCGCTTCTTCGCGATCGAACGTGCCGACGTATCCGGATCCACCGGGGACGCCGGGTAACCCATCGACCTGCGATCCGCTGCCAAGCTCGATCGAGAACACGCGGTGCCCCGGCGGATGCGCGATCGTGAAGCCCAGGCCGATCGCCGCGTTGATTACCACCTCCTGGTTCAACTCATCCAGTTCCTTCGGCACCCGCGCGAGGATCGTCGCCGCCATGTCCGGACGATACGGATCGCGATGCAATTGCTGATACGCCGCTTCGCGAATGCGCGAGCGCGCCATGCTGGCTTGTTCCACCAGCGCGTCGAATCGCGCGCCCGTCAGTGACGCATCAGGATCGAGCGCCACCGCTTCGATGGCGCCCTCCACCGGAGCCAGTTGCGGCTCGAGACCGGCGAGCGGCTCGCGGAAGATGCCTAACGCCTCGAAGAGCGTGACGACGTCGCGGCCGATCCCCGAGGCCGGACGGAAGTAGACGACCTCCACCGGAATCTTGCGGCCGATGCGATCGAGCCGGCCGATGCGTTGCTCGACCACCGAGGGCTTCCACGGCAGATCGAACAGCACCAGGCGGCGGCAGAACTCGAAGTTGCGGCCTTCACCGCCGCATTCAGTGGAGATCAGCAGGCTGGGACCGTCGAACTCGCGAAAGCGGGCCACTTCGGTATCGCGGCGCGCCGGCGTCAACAGCTCGTGAAAGATGCCGGTCGCAAGCTGCGCGCGCCTGCTGAGCGTCTCGCGCAGCATGTCGAGCGTTTCGCGATGCGCGACGAACACCAGTGTCTTTTCCTTGTTCGCGCGCCAGCGCGGCGCATGGGTCACCAGCCAGTCGATGCGGGGATCGGCGGTATCCATCGCGATGGCCTGCATGGTCAGGGCGCCTTCGGTCGGCGGGAGGACCGAGGCGAGGGACGCACCCGATGCCAGCGTGCGCCGCACACGATCGATCTTGTCGCGCTCGGCGATCGCATTCGCGGCCGGCAGGCGCCGCACGGCAGATTCAACCGCCAGCTGCTGGTACTTCTTCGACGGCGGAAACTCGATCGGAATCCCGACGCGGGGCGGGAGCCCGCCGATGTCGGCGCGCCGGGTGGCGCTCGTGCAGGCGGGGAGGGGGGTGCCTTCCGCGAGCCGGGCCTCGATGCTCATGTCTTCCGGGAAATCCTGGGGACGCAGCAGTTGCAGCAACCTGAAGAACCCGTGCGCATCGTCTTCGAGCGGTGTCGCGCTGAGCAGCAACACGTGCCGGCCAAGATTCGCAATCGGCGCGACCGCGCGCCAGGCCGGTTCACCGGGATGTCCGGGCGGCCGGCGCAGGTGTTGCGCTTCGTCGACGACGAGCAGGTCGATGCCGGCTTGGACGGCTTGCTCGGTCAGTTCGGGCCGTGCAATCAACATCTCGATCGACATGACCGCGCGTGGATGCAGCTCGAACGGATTGAACCCCTCACCGAAATCCTTCGCCACATCGGCGAGCCGATCCGAATCGAGGAGCGTAAACACCTGGTGATACTTGCGCCAGAGTTCGCCCAGCCACTGGACCGTCAGGGTGTCGGGCGCGACGACGAGGCAGCGCTTCACCTTGCCGAGGTGCACCAGCCGATTGAGGATCAGCGACGCTTCGATGGTCTTGCCCAGTCCGACTTCATCGGCAAGCAACCAGCGGATGGGATCCGCCTTGCTGGCGCGTTCGGCGACATAGAGCTGATGCGGAAACAAGCGGACGCGTCCGCCGAGGAACGGCCCGAGTCCGTTGGCCTCGCGCATCGCCAGCAGATGCAGCACGTTCATCCGCGTCACGAAATCGTCGACATCGTCGAGATCGCCGACGGCGAGCCGTTCGAGCAGCGCGCCTTCGAGTTCGATCGGCCAGAGCTCGTCGGCGGACACCGTGCGGCCGTTGGCGAGGGTCAGCCGTCCGTCAGGCAGCACCGAAACGATCACCGATTCTTCGCTCGTGCTCGTGATTCGCACCGGCCGGCCGGGACTGAGATCAACCGGCGCCAGCGCTTCGGCGTTGGCCGCGAACTGCAATGTCGTGGCGGTGCGGGGAAACTCGACGGCCATCACGCGTCGATTGACCGACGTGACCCGGCCCACCCCGAGTTCGGGGTTGAAGCGGTGCGTGAGATACGCGCCGACGATCCACGGCGTTCGTGAATTGGTGGCCAACGCTATCGGTTCAGGGTCTTCATGCCGGCTTCGGCGTAGCGAGTGCCGACTGCGGCGCCCAGGGGAAACAGGCGATCGATCTCGGCCAGGTCGGCGTCGCCCAGTTGCTGCTGGACGGCGTCGGCGCCGGCGTTTTCCTCGACGCGCTCAACCTTCTTCGATCCGGGAATCGGCACGATGTCGTCGCCGCGGCGGAGCAGCCAGGCGAGCGCCAGTTGCGCGGGCGTGCAGCCCTTCCTGGCGGCAAGAGCGGTCACGTGCGCAACGAGATCGAGGTTCTTCTGGAAGTTGTCGCCCTGGAAGCGCGGGCTATGGCGGCGCCAATCCGTGGCGTCGAGATCGTCGATCGAGCGATAGCGGCCGGTGAGAAAGCCACGGCCGAGCGGGCTGTACGGAACGAAGCCAATTCCCAGCTCGCGCACCGTTGGAAGAATGTCGGCCTCCACATCGCGCGTCCACAGCGAGTATTCCGTCTGCAGGGCGCTGATCGGGTGCACGGCGTGGGCGCGGCGGATGGTTTGCGGCGCGGCCTCGGAGAGCCCGAGATACCTCACCTTGCCTTGCTTGACGAGTTCCGACATCGCACCGACGGTGTCTTCGATCGGCACGGTGGCATCGACGCGATGCTGGTAATAGAGGTCGATGGTGTTGATGCCGAGGCGCTGCAGCGACGCATCGCATGCCTTCTTGACGTACTCGGGCTTGCCGTTGATACCGAGGAAGGTGCCGTCGTCCGCGCGCATGTTGCCGAACTTGGTGGCCACGATCACGCGATCGCGGCGATCGGCAATGGCCTGGCCGACCAGCCGTTCGTTCGTATAGGGCCCGTAAATGTCCGCCGTGTCGAGGAAGGTGATGCCGAGATCGATGGCGCGATGCACGGTGGCGATCGACGCGGCATCGTCGCGCGAGCCATAGAAGTCGCTCATGCCCATACAGCCGAGGCCGAGGGCGGAAACACGCAGGCCCGAGCGGCCTAGTGATCGTTGCTGCATCTGATCACTGTGCGTCGTTCGCGAGCCAAAGGCAAGCGATGTTGCTTACGCGGCCTGCGGCACCATCGAGGTAATCGCAGCAGCAGAGCGCGCGCCGCTGGCGCGATTGATTTCCCGGCCATGGGAGAACACGCCGATGGTGGGAATCGATCGAATCTGGAAGCGCGCCGACAGGTCCGGATTGGCGTCGGTATCGACCTTCAGGACCAGCGCCCGGCCGGTCAGGGTCTGCGCGGCCTTTTTCAACTCCGGTGCGACCATGCGGCACGGCCCGCACCAGGCCGCCCAGAAGTCCACGACGATCGGCACCGACGAGCTCGCCACCGCGGCGTCAAAGGTGGCGCTGTCGGGAACGTCGATTGGCTCGCCTGGGAACGACAGGGAGGCGTGACATTTTCCGCACTGCGTGGCGCGTTCGAGCGCCGAGTACTTCAGCCGATTGGTGGTGCCGCACGACGTGCAGCTCACCAGGATGCCCGTGGCGTCGAGTGTCATGAATGCCCTCATCCCTTAGAGAGCAATCGGGGTGCCAAGGTTTCTAGCGAAGTTTGCGGAAGATCGCCACGGTATCGCGATGGTCCACGTCCGCGATGATCTTTTCCTTTTTCCACATGCCGCCGGCTTCGAGCGCGGCCATTTCCGTGGTTTTGGTATGCACCGCGAGCAGGCTCCCGGCGTCCGACGGGCCGATGTCGAGACCGTCGTTGTGCACGTAGCGCGTCCGGCCGATCAGGTCACTGCGGCCGTCACGGCTCGTGTAATACCGCCATTTCGCCCCGACGTCATCCAGCTCGTCGCTGAAGAAGATCAACGGCGCGGTCTTGTCCGCCATCATGTACTCGGCGATGTCTTCGAACGCTTCGGGGTCGTAGTAGAACGCCGAACGGAGCGGGTAGTGCGTGAAGAAGTCGCGGTAGAAGACGCCGAACTGCAGCACGAGGCCAACGGCGAGGACGATCGCGACCGCCCTGGCCGCGCGATAGCGTTGCTGCCACAACCAGTCAAACCCGACGGCGGCAACCAGCGACGCAAACGGCAACATGAACAGCACGCGCTGGATCGTGAACGGCTGTCCCTTGAGGGTGGCGGCGATCGGCGCGGTCACGATGCCGAGGAGAATCAACGTGTTGAACCCGTACGGATCGGGCCGCCGGATTAAGACGATGATGCCCAGCGGCAGTAACACGACGAGCGGCAACAAGAACACGCCGACGCGGCCCGTTGACGTCGTCATGCTGGGGCCGCCGACCAGGAACAGGAAGCCCGGATCGAAATGGCTCCAATACGTCGTCAGCGTGGCCGCGACCTTGTCCCGGCGAAACGCGTTGGCCGGCTCCTGGATCATCGACGTCTGTTCCTGATCGGACATCTGGTAGCGATCGAAGGTCTCTTTCAGCATCGCCGGGTGGAACCAGAGCCACGGCAGGAACACGAGCACGGGCAGGCAGAAACTGGCGGCCGCCACGAGCATCGGCCGCAGCCACGCGCCGCCGGCGCGCCAGAAGACGATCAGCGAGAGCGCGAGGTAGATCGGCATCATCACCCACGAGGCGATGTAGCTGTAGAAGCCGAGGCCGAGGCACACGGCGCCGATCGCGACCGACTTGAGGCGCCGCGTTTCCGTGTAGTCGATCAGGAACCACAGCCATCCGAGCACGAACGGCAGCGGGCACACGTAGTCGAGCGCCTGGCGGCTGAGGATCAGTTGCGGCGGCGTCAACGCCAACACCACCGCGCCGAACAGCGCGAGGCCGCGGCGCTTGAACAATCGGTGGGCGACCAGGTAGACGAGGATCGGCGTAATGATGCCGCCGATGATCGCGGTGGGCAGCCGGACCGTGAACTCGTTCATCGGCGCCACCTTCAGGATGATGGCGACGAGATAGAACAGCAGTGGCTGATACCAGGTGTTGCCCCACGGCAGCGGCGTCAGGTCCGCCGCCGGATCGGCAAGATTGAAGAACAACGGCATGAAGTCGCCGTTGAGGTTTCGGCCAGTGGTGGCGATGGACTTGCCGACGACGGCGAAATGGGCCTCGTCGCCGCCGAAATAGACGGGCGCGCCGCCGAGGTCGAAAAGATATACCAGGGCGATGAGGCCAAAGACGATCAGGCCGCTCACGCGAGCATTGGTTCGCAGGCGGATAGCTTAGCGCGTTTCCGTGATGTTTAGGCGTTGACGGAGGCGATCAGCCAGCCTGGCAGTGGCGCAACTGCGAGGCTGGCTGAGGAGAACTTAACGCACTTCGGTGGTCGCGCCCCGCACCGCCACCTTGATCAGGCTCGTCGTCCAGCAGCAGCCGGTCGCGCCCCCGCCAGGGCCTGACAAATCGTTCACGGTGACGAGAAGAACGTAATTCCCGGGCTCACTGAAGGTCACCGTGGTGTCGCCGTGGGCGGCAAACGGTTCGGCCGGCTTGCCGCCCTTGGTGACGGCGAGCTTTTCGAACCCGTGATCCACCGTGACGGCGCCAGGGCCGCGGTACTTGTGCACCAGCACTTCGACGATCTTCGCGGTCTGCGACAGCGGCGCGTTGGAACCGCTGGCATACAGCGCATCATCTTCCACCCATGCATGCAGCGGCATGGGAACACCGACGTTCGCGGTACGTTCGAGCGCGGAGGCCAGTGAGGCGATCGGATTCTGGACGGCCGGGCCGCCCTCGGTGTAGCGGAGCACCGGCGGGCGATTGTATTTGCCGCCGGGGCTTTCTTCCGAGGCTTGTTGCGGCGTGATGTTGTAGTCGGGGCTCATGTAGAACGAGACGCGCTGGGTGACGCCGTTCACGGTCAGGACCCACCACAGCTTCTCGGTGATCGGCGTGGCTTTCGGCACGGTGATCGTGAACACGCCGAAACCGCGATTGGGCATGAAGTGCGTCGGCTGGCCGCGATCGGGATCGCCCGGCTCGAAGTGATTGCTCGGGCCGATCGGGACGTCGACCTCGGCGGACCAGTTGCGGTTGTAGTAACCGATCAGGAAGGTGTGCGAGCCGTCGGCGTTGTCGTACCAGCCTTCGAACGCCGGCGAGATGCTGGCGCCGAACGCCTTCTTCGGCGTGCTCGGGAGCATTTGCGCGTTGACGGCGATCGATGGCGCGAGGATGCCACCGATCGCGAGGGCGGCCGCCGCGCCCCTGAGCCAGGGACGCGGGATCATCGGCGGTCCTCCTGCTGTTGCGGCAAGGCGGTGGTGGTGGCCGGCCGCTTCTTCGCGAGCCACTCCTGGTATTCCGCGTCGCTCAAGTAGACGACGTTCATCCAGGCGTGCGCCATTTCGTCGACCGTGCGATCGCCGTAGCCGACCCATTGATCGGGATCAGGATTGGTCTTGTTCCCCTTGGTGTTGTCGTAATACGCGGTGACATGGATGATCGTCCCCTTTGGAAATGCCGGCGCGGCATCGTCCGCAAAGATGTAGTTGGTCATCCAATTGAAGTTGAAGTCCGAGACGTAGCTGACGACCTGCGTGCGGCCGTCCGGGAAGATCGCCTCGACCTGCATCGCCTTGCCGCGGAGATGGAAGTGCGGCTGGAAGTTGGTGATCATGGTGTTCTGGTTGAGCACCGTGAATCCCTCGGTGTAGGCGATTGAGTTGGGCGGGATATCAAGGCCGGCGGTGCCGTTCTTGAGACCGGTGAAGCCAATCAGGTAGCTGCGCTTGGCGGGTTCCTGTCCTTTCGGGTAGAGCCACAACCCGATTTCAGACGCGCTGGTGACTTCTTCGCCGGCCGCGTGAATGTGCTGGTCCCACGAGATCTGTTCACCGGGCATGATCAACTTGCCGGTGCCATCCATATAGCGGTCGTAGCCCTTGCCGATCGCCCACTCCATCAGCATCGGCCGGCGATTGACGACGTCGGCGGCGGAGGGGGGCGCGTTCGGGAGGCGGCCGATGCCGGTGTTGATGGCGGCGGCGTTTTCCGGGCTGAGGATGTGGTAGGCGATCGAGTGGTGCAGGATCTTGCGGCCCTGCACGTTGGCCGGACGAATCTCGGCCATCCTCACCCAGCGCGGTTCGGTGATCGGGATGTCACTCACCGGGCGCCACCACGCGTCCTGGTGCAGTGCGGGCATGGTTTGCATCGGCGCGCGAATCACGATGTCGGGCGGGCCGTAGCCATCGCGTTCCGCCTGCCAATACAGGCCGGTGGCCACCGGACGCGGCGCAAAGTCCGCGGGGTTGCCTTCCGGCGCGCCTTGATCGACCCAGCGCACGATGGTGTCGATTTCCTTGTCGGTCAACGACATGTCGTTCTTGAACTTCTGCACGCCGACGCTGCGGTCGATGTGCCACGGCGGCATTTGCCGCCCGGCGACGCGCTGCTTGATCGAGCGTGCCCAGGGGCGGGAGTCCTTGAAGTTGGCGAGCGACATCGGCGCGATGGAGCCGGGTTCGTGGCACGACTGGCACTTGGCCTGGAAGATCGGCGCCACATCCTTCGAGAACGTCACCGGGGCGGCCGGTTGCGCGAACGCGGCTTGAGAACCAGCGAGCAGAGCAGCCGCAGCTGCCAGCCCGACACACAGTTTCATCCCTGCCATTCGGATCTCCTTGTCGGTGTCGATCGAGCCGGGCGTCGCGCCTGCGGCGCCGGGCAGTCCTGTAGTTGTGGAGGTTGCTTAGCAGGACTCGTGCCGGATCCGGCCCTCACGCAACCGGCGAGTTTTCTCGCGATCGCCTCGCGACTGCGAATGTTTTCGCACCCGGCGCGAAATCTTTCGCAGCCGGCGCGTTCGGGGCGAACGCGATTGCCCACGCTGACAGAGGAGCCGCGGGCGCGCGGCGGAGTTGGAACGGCGATTGCCCTATGAGGATTACCGAGGATGCGCTGAGTGCGCGTGTAGGTACCACTGAATGACCGATACCGTCCGTTACGACGATCGAACACCGCGACTATTCTTCCTGGCCGCCGTGGTCTGGGCCGTGGTCGGCATGCTCGTCGGCGTCCTGATCGCCGCGATGCTCTTCATGCCGGCGCTGAACTTCCCGCCGTATTTCACGTTCGGCCGGTTGCGGCCGCTCCACACCAACGCGGTCATCTTCGCGTTCTGCGGCAACATGATTTTTGCCGGCACCTATCATTCGACGCAGCGCCTCCTGAAGACACGTCTCTTCAACGACACGCTGTCGATGATTCATTTCTACGGCTGGCAGTTGTTGATTGTTGCGGCCGCGGTGGCGCTCGTGACCGGCCACACGCAAGCGAAGGAATACGCCGAACTGCCGTGGATCCTCGACATCGTGATCGCCGTGCTGTGGGTGACGTTCGCGGTGAACTTCTTCGGCACCATCGCGATTCGCCGCGAACAGCACCTCTATGTGGCGATCTGGTTCTACATCGCCACCATCGTGGCGGTCGCCATCCTGCACATCGGCAACAGCATGGCGATCCCGTATTCCTGGCTGGGGAGCTATTCCGCCTACGGCGGCGTCAAGGACGCCTTGATGCAGTGGTGGTACGGCCATAACGCGGTCGCGTTCTTCCTCACCACGCCGTTTCTCGGGCTGATGTATTACTACCTGCCCAAGGCATCGGGGCGGCCGGTGTTCAGCTACCGGCTGTCGATCATGCACTTCTGGTCGCTGGTCTTCGTTTACATCTGGGCCGGTCCGCACCACCTGCACTATTCCGCCATTCCCGAGTGGGCGTCGACGCTCGGCATGCTGTTCTCGCTGATTCTCTGGATGCCGTCGTGGGGCGGCATGGTCAACGGCCTGTTCACGCTGCGCGGGGCGTGGGATCGCGTCCGCGAGGATCCGATCCTGAAGTTCATGGTCGTCGCCGTGACCTATTACGGCATGGTCACGTTCGAGGGGCCGATGATGTCGATCAAGTCGGTGAATGCGGTGTCGCATTTCACGGACTGGACCATCGGGCACGTCCACGCCGGCGCGCTCGGATGGAATGCGTTCCTGTCCTTCGGCATCCTGTATTGGGCGGTCCCGCGGCTGTGGAAGACCGAGCTGTATTCCAAGAAGGCCGCGACGATCCATTTCTGGATCGGCACGATCGGCCTGATCAGCTACCAGGTGTCGATGTGGGTGGCCGGCATCACGCAGTGGGCGATGTGGCGTGCCTTCGAGCCGGACGGCCGCCTGGTCTATCCCGACTTCATCGAGACCGTCGTGCGGCTGGTGCCGATGTATTGGGTCCGCCTGATCGGCGGCGTGCTGTTTCTCAGCGGCCTGCTGCTGATGTGCTGGAACTTGATCAAGACGATGCAGAGCGCGCCGGCCGACTATGCCTACGAGCCGGAAGTCTACGCGCCGCCGCTCGTCGCCGAGCGCGAAGCGCCAGGCGCCATCACCGCGCCGAACACCTACGACCACGCCCTGTATCGGCTGCAGTACGCGATGCGGCACGGCTTCCACCGCATGCTCGAGAGCCGCACGGTACTGTTCACCGTGCTGACGGCGCTGGCACTGGCGGTCGGGTCGATGGTCGAAGCGCTGCCGATGTTCTTCGTGAAGTCGAACGTCAAGGAGATTGCCAGCGTTCATCCCTATACGCCGCTCGAAATCGTCGGCCGCGACATCTACATCCGCGAGGGTTGTTACAACTGCCACTCGCAGCTGGTGCGGCCGTTCCGTTACGAGACCGAACGCTACGGTGAGTATTCGAAGGCCGGCGAATACGTCTACGACCATCCGTTCCAGTGGGGATCGAAACGCACCGGTCCCGACCTGCAGCGCGTCGGCGGCAAGTACCCGTCGCTGTGGCACGTGCGCCACCTGGCGCGGCCCGATTCGACCACGCCCGGCTCGATCATGCCGAGGTATCCGTACCTGCAGACCACGCCCTTCGACGTCAGTTTGATTGGCGCGAAGATGCGCGCGCTCCGCACGGTCGGCGTGCCGTACACCGACGGCGAGATCGAAACCGCGGCCGCCGAGATGACGCGCCAGGCGCACGCAATCGCCGCCGAAGTGGAATCGCAGCAAGGGCCGGCCGGGCTCGCCGACAAGGAAGTGATCGCACTGACCGCCTATCTGCAGCGGCTCGGCACCGACATCAAGTGGAAGCGGCCCCAGCCGCAAGCGCCGATCGTGGTGCGGCCGCCGGCCGTGTCCACCGGTGGAGGGATGAAGTAGCCATGTTGCAGGAACTCACCGCCGAAACCGGCGCGGGATTGTGGGCCACGGGATCGCTGCTGTTCTTCGTGGCGGTCTACCTGTTCGTGTCGATCCGCTTGTATTGCGCCAAGCCGGACGTGCTCGACGCCTGCGCGCGGCTCGCGCTCGACGACGGCGAGCCGTCCGCCACGGACACCCAGAAATAGGACGCGCGATGAAACCCTTCGACGACAAAGTCCTTCACGAGCTGGACGGCATCAAGGAATACGACAACCCCATGCCGGGATGGCTGATGGCCATCTGGTGGGGATCGCTGATCTTCGCCGCGGGTTACCTGATGTTCTACGCGCTGAATTTCGGCGAGGGCTCACTCGAAGCCGAGTATCGGCAGGACACGAAACAAGCGCTGGCCGAAGTGCAGGCGCACTTCGATGCGCATCCCATCACGTCGCCGTCGCCGGCCTCGCTGCTCGCCGGCGCTGCCAACGCCGCGGTCCTCGACGTCGGCGCCGCGCGGTTCGCGCGGACGTGCGCGCCGTGCCACGGCGAATTCGCGCAAGGCCTGATCGGGCCGAATCTCACCGACGATCGCTGGCTGCATGGCGGATCGGTCGAGCAGATCTTCCAGACGGTGGCGAAGGGCTGGCCCTCGAAAGGGATGCCGCCCTGGGGCCGTGTCGTGAAGCCCGAGGAGCTCGCCGCGCTGGTGTCGTATCTGCGCAGCCTGCAAGGCTCGCATCCGCCCAATCCGCGCCCCGCGGAGGGTGATGTGGTCGCACCGGAACCGGTGCCGGGGAGTTGAGATGGCAGTAAGACTGGCCGACAAGGCGTCGTCAACGGCGCCACCAGCAGGGGAGCGGCGGCTCTTCGAGATCGCGCCGCCCGAAGAACTGCTGTACAGCTTGTCGGCCGACGGCAAGCGGAAGTTCATTTATCCGGTCGTTCGCAAAGGGCATTACTGGCATATTCGCCGGCGCATCGGCGCCGCGCTGGTCGGCTTGTTCTTCGCGTTGCCGATCATTCACATCGGCGGCTATCCCGCGGTGTGGCTCGACATCGCGTCGCGCCGCTATCACGTGCTCGGCGCAACCTTTCAGCCCACCGACAACCTGCTGCTGGCCGCCCTGGGCTTCGGCATCGTCGTGACGGTGTTCTTTGTGGGTTCCACGTTCGGCCGCGTGTGGTGCGGATTCGCGTGCCCGCAAACCATCTACCTCGAGTTCCTGTTCCGGCCGATCGAAGCGTGGATTGAAGGCGGCCCGACCGGCCAGTTGCATTTGAATCGATCGCCCTGGAGCGCGCACAAGGTGGCCATCAAGGCAGGGAAGTGGGCGTTGTGGACCGCGCTCGCGCTGCTGATGGCGTCGACGTTCGTGGCCTATTTCACGGGCTGGGCGCCGCTCATCGCCGGCGTGATCGCCGCGCCGTCCGCCTGGACGGCGCCGCTCATGGCGATCGTGGCGGTGACGGGGTTGATCGTGTTCGACTTCGGCTGGTTTCGCGATCAGATGTGCACGATCGCGTGCCCGTACGGACGGCTGCAGAACGTGATCGCGGACCGCGACACCACCCTGGTGTCGTATGACCAGCGACGCGGTGAACCGCGCATGCGGTTGAAGGCGAACACCGAACGCCTCGCCGCCGGTGACTGCGTTGACTGCGGCGCGTGCGTCAGCGTGTGCCCGACCGGTACCGACATCCGGCGCGGCCTGCAGGTCGAATGCATCGGCACCGCGCAGTGCGTCGATGCGTGTGACGACGTCATGCGCAAGCTGGGTCGCCCAACCGGCTTGATCCGTTTCACCTCCCTGCGCGAGCAGGACGGTGGCGTCCGCCATCTGTGGCGTCCACGCAACATCATTTATGCGGTGCTGATGACGATCGCGTGGGGCACGCTCGTCGTCTTGATTGCGACCCGCGCCGATGCGCTCGTCGAAATCAATCGTGGCGGCCGCGAGCCATACCGCATGTTGACGACCGGCGAGGTGGCCAACCAGCAGCGCATTCGCATCACCAATCAGCTCGACGAGACGCAGCGCTTCAGCATCGAATTGGTGGAGCCGAAAGGCGCGACCCTCGTGGTCAGCGAATCACCCATCGAGGTGGAGTCTTCGGAAGTGGTCACGGTCAATGCCGTCACGACCGTGCCGCGCAGCAGTTTCGTGGATGGCCAGGCGACCGTTCGCTATCTCGTCACTTCGGATCACGGCTATCGCCGCGACGTGCGATTCCTGCTGCTCGGTCCGTTCGGTGATGCCGGGAGGACGCCGTGAAGTTGTGGCGCCTCGTCTCCGACTACCGCTGGCCGATCTACATCGCCGGGCATCTGACGATGTCGATCGTCGCGTGTTCGGTGCTGGTCTATGTGGCGACCCGTCCGGATGTGCCGCGGCCGATCGACGATTACTACCAGGCCGCCCAGGCGTGGGACGCGAACGAAGCCGTGGAGGAAGCGAGCCGCGACCTGGGCTGGCAAGTTCGATATGAACTGCCGGCCGACGTGCCGACCGAGCCCGGCATGCCGCGACCAGTGGACGTGACCGTCCTCGATCGAACCGGGGAGCCGGTCCAGGGTCTGTCCGGACGATTGCTGGCGCTTCGCGCCTCGGATGCGCGACTGAATCAGGCCGGCGAACTGGCGGCGGTCCCCGCGCATCCCGGGACCTATCGCACGCTCCTCACCATCGACGCGCCCGGGTATTGGGATCTCCGCATCGACGCGAAGCAACAAGCGTTGCGATTCGTGCACGGTGCGCGAATCACCGTCGGTGATGCGGTGCCGGTGAAAGGGCCTGCACGGCCGTGAACGCCTTCGCCGACGTCTCGCCCGCCACGGTCGCGCCTAGCTGCGCGCACTGCGGCCTTCCAGTGCCACGACACCTCGTGCACGAGGCCGAGCCGCAGCAGTTTTGCTGCGCCGGGTGCCGGCAGGTCTTCACGCTGATCGGCGAGTGGAACTTCGGCCAGTACTATCGGCTGCTCGATCAACAGCGCGCCTTGACCCCTGCCAAGGTGTCGGGCCGCAGTTTTGAGGATCTCGACGACGCCTCGGCGCAGGCCGCGGCGACTGAATCGGCCGGGGGCGAACGCCGCAAGACGCGGCTGTATCTCGAAGGCGTGCACTGCGCCGCGTGCGTGTGGCTGGTGGAGAAACTGCCGGCCGTCTTGCCCGGCGTCGACGAGGTTCGGCTGCACCTGGGAACGGCCGTCGCGGAGGTGACCTGGCACCCCGCGCACACGCGCCTCTCGACCGTGGCCCGCGCGCTCGATCGCCTCGGGTATACGCCGCATCTTTACCAGGCGTCGCACCTGCGCGAGATGCGCCGCGTCGAAGACCGCGCGATGCTGGCACGACTGGGAGTTGCCGCCGCGTGCGCGATGAACCTGATGTTCGTATCCGGCGCGCTCTACGCCGGCGAATCCACGGGAATGGCCGCGGCCTATCAAACGTTCTTCCGCTGGTTCTCCTTGATCATCTCCGTCCCGGTGGTCGCGTTTGCGGCCAAGCCGTTCTTCCAAACCGCGATCGGCGGCTTGCGCGCCGGCACTATCCATCTCGATGCGCCGATCGCCCTGGGCATCACCGTCGGCATGTCGGCCAGTGCGTTCAACGTGATCCGTGGACACGGTCCGCTGTGGTTCGACTCATTGACGATGCTGATCGCGGCACTGCTGGCGGCGCGCCAACTGCAGCGCAGTGCGCAGCGAACCGCGCTCGAGCGTGCCGACAGCCTGCGCAGTGTCGCGTTTGTGGAATTTGCCCGCCGGCTCGACCCGCGCCATCCCGGTGAACCGGCGGTGGAAGTGCCAATCAGCGCGCTCGGCGCCGGTGATCGGGTCGAGATTCGGTCGGGAGAACTGATTCCCGTCGACGGCGTGGTGATGTCGGGTTCGTCGACGCTCGACAACGCGGTGTTGACTGGCGAATCGCTGCCAGTCCCGGTTGCGCAGGGTGATCAGGTGTTCGCCGGCGCCACCAATCTTGGCGCGCGTGTGGTCGTGCGCGTCGATGCCATCGGATCGCGCACGCGCGTCGGCGCGCTGCTGCGGATTGTCGATGACGCGCTCCAGAAGAAACCGGCATTGCTGGCGGTCACCGATACACTCTCGCGGCGCTTTGTGACCGCGCTGCTGATGATCTCGGCATCGTTATTGGTGGTGCTGTGGTCGCAGCGCGGGCCCGAGGTCGCGCTGTCGCGGGTCGTTGCGCTGCTGGTGGTGTCGTGCCCGTGCGCGTTGGGCCTGTCGGTGCCACTGGCGATGTCCGTGGCGTTGATGCGCGCCGCGCGCGCCGGCATCTTCGTCAAGAACCCCGATGCGTTCGAGCGCCTGCGCCACGTCGGCACGGTGTGCCTCGACAAGACCGGCACGCTGACCCAGGGGCGTCCGACGGTGGCGCAGTGGCACGGCGATGAGGCAACGCTGGAGATGGCGCGTGCGCTCGAATCGCAGTCCGCGCATGCGGTGGCGCGCGCGTTTCAGCAGGCCGGCGGCGCATTGCGGCTGGTGCGCGTCGTGGAGCAGGTGGCGGAAACCGCCGGCGCAGGTATTGCCGGCCGGCTCGATGGTCACGATGTCCGCGTTGGCCACCGCGCGCACTTGTCATCTGCCGGCGTTGAGATTCCACAGTCCTTCGATCGGCAGGCACAGGCCTTCCTCGATGCGGGACTGAGTCCCGTCTTCGTATCGATCGATGGCCGCGCGGTTGGTCTTGCGGGCGTCGGCGACGCCCTGAGGGCCGACTCGCGCCAGACCGTCGATGCACTGCGCGCGCGCGGCTGGCAAGTCTGCATCCTGTCCGGCGACCACCCGCGACTGGTCGCGCAGATGGGGGAGGCGCTCGGCCTGCCGGCGGGCGGCGTGCACGGTGGTCTCACGCCTGAAGCCAAGCGCGACGCCGTAACGGCGCTGAAAGCCCGCGCCGATCGGAGTGGCGCCGTGGTGATGGTAGGCGACGGGATCAACGATGCCGCGGCGCTGGCATCGGCCGATGTCGGGATCGCGGTGCACGGCGGATCGGGCGCCACGATTGTGGCGGCCGACGTGGTGTTTGCGCGTGACGGTGTGCGGCCGGTTCTCGAATTGCTCGACGGCGCGCGGCGGCTGCGTGGCATCGTCGCCCGCAACATCGGCTTCGCCCTTCTTTACAATGCGGCCGCATCAACACTGGCGATCGCCGGGCTCGTCGCGCCATTGATGGCCGCGGTGCTGATGCCGGCGTCGTCACTGGTCGTGGTCGGCGCGTCCACCTTTACGCCGACCTTCAAGGCGCCAACCACTCGCCGCCTGCGTCCCGCGGAGAGGAGCTGACGTGGAAACCATCTTCGTCCTCCTGCCCCTGGCGCTGCTGATCGCGGCGATTGCGGCCGGCTTCTTTGTGTGGGCCGCGACGTCGGGGCAGTTCGATGATCTCGAAACGCCACCGGTCCGAATCTTGTTCGATGACGAGGTGCCGCGAGTCGCGGCGCCGCCAACCGCGCCGGTCGCGGCCTCAAGGAGCATTCAGCAATGAAGGGGAACAGGTGGTTGCGGATCATCCCGCTGCTGGTGGTGATACTCGCGCTTGGCGCGCTAGCCTATGCATTCAGCAATGCGCGGCAGGGCTACGAGCCCCGGCAGCCGATCGCGTTTTCGCACAAGCGGATGGCGGGCGCGCCGGCGTGGGTGACCAACGCGAAAGGCGATCGCGTCAACGACGGCGGCTTCGGCATTCCCTGTCTGTATTGCCACACGATGGCGTTCAAGGGCCGCCACGCGACGCTGCCGTCGACCGCCGTGTGCATGAACTGCCACACCAACGTCGGCCTCGACAAAGAGTGGGTCCTCAAGATGAAAGAGTTCTGGGACCGCGGCGAGCCGATCCCGTGGGTCAAGGTGCACGACCTGCCTGACTTCGTCTACTTCGATCACTCCGCGCACCTCAACGCCACCGACGCCGCCGGCCAGCTGAAGCTGACGAGTCTCGACGACCGCGGGCAGAAAGTCTCGGTGTGCGCGAACTGTCACGGCCGCGTCGACCAGATGGAGATGGTGTCCGTGCGCACGCCGCTCAACATGCAGTGGTGCCTCGATTGTCATCGCAAGCCGTCGATCCAGGCGCCGACCGACTGCATCACGTGTCACCGGTAATGGAGAAGCCCATGTCTTCGTCTCATGCGCACGAACCCGGGGAAGCGACCGGTCTTGACCGGCGGGAGTTCCTGCGTCTTAGCAGCGCCATTGCCGCCGCGAGCGCGCTGGCGAGCGCCGGCTGCCAGGTGCCGCAGGAACTCACGGTGCCGTTTCACGACATGCCTGAGAGCCTCGTCGACGGGATGGGGCGGGCGCGCTTCTTCCATTCGGTGCTCGACGGTGTGCCGGTCCAGATCAAGACGCGCGAGGGGCGGCCGATCCTGGTGACGCCTTCGGCCGGCCATCCGAGCGGCCGTGGCATGAGCGCGCGGCAGCATGCCGCGCTGATGGACCTCTACGATCCCGATCGCGCGCGCGGACCGATGTCGATCCGGCGAGGTGCCGGCGCGCCGGTGGCGTCGAACTGGCAGGCCATTGCCTCGGACATCTCCGGGCAGTTGGCGACGGCGGGAAGCGGTGCGGTGGTGTTGACCGGGCCGATCTATAGCCCCTCACTTCGGCGCGTCCTCGAATCCCTGTCGGCGCGAACCGGCGTGCGTCACGTCACGTGGTCTGCCGTCGATCAACCCGCTGCGCGGAACGCGTGGCAGCACGCCCTCCATCTCGATGCCGTGGCGCGTCCGCGGCTGGCCAAAGCCGACCTGGTGGTTGGGCTCGGCGCCGAATTCCTGGATCGGCCTGAAGACGGACTCGAGCCGGCGTTCGCGTCCCGGCGGAGTCCTGATGAGGCCACGCCGATGAACCGCTTCGTGCAGTTCGAGGGCCGGCTGACGCTGACCGGCGCGAATGCCGACACGCGCGTGCGCGTCCGTGACTCGCAACTGATGGTGGCCGGCGCCGCGCTGGCGCACGAACTGATCGTGGTCAAGAAGGTCGGCAAGCTCGCCGGCGACGCCGAGGTGGCGAATCGCCTGGCTCCATTCGCGATCGACAAGGTCGCGCCGTCGATCGGCGTCGAGCCGGCGACCCTGCGGCTGGTCGCCAACGAGATGGCCGCGGCGCCAGGCCGCTGCCTCGTCCTGGCCGGTGGATCGGCGAGCGCGTCGGTGGCGGGGGAAGGCATCGAGCTGGCCGCCTTGCTCCTCAACGTCACGGTGGGTGCGTTCGACGCCGGCCTGTTCGACATGTCCGGCGCGATGCCGATGGCCGCCGCGCCAGTCGAGTCCATGATCGCGCTGGTCAACGACATGCACGCGGGCAAAGTGTCGATGCTGATGGTCGCCGGCGTCAATCCCGTGTACGACGCGCCGCCATCGATGAAGATCGTCGACGCGCTGTCGAAGGTGGGAATGATCGTGTCGCTCAACGATCGCATCGACGAGACGGCGCAGCATGCCGATGCCCTGGCGCCGGTGAGCCACGCCTTCGAATGCTGGAGTGATGCGGCGCTGCCGGGTGGCGTGTTCGCGATCCAGCAGCCGGTGATCCAGCCGCTGTTCGACACTCGCGGGCTGCTCGACGTGCTGATCGAATGGGCGGCGGCCAGTGGCGATGAGAGAGCGATCGCCGCAACGCGGACGGCTGCGTCCGCCACCGTGCCGGCGCCGGCCACTGCCGAGCGAGCGCCGGTCACCAGCGTGGCGTGGCATTACCTGCGCGCCGAGTGGAAGGACCGTCTTGGTGCGACCCTCGATCCGAACGCCTTTGAGCAGGCCTGGAACGAAGTGTTGCGATCGGGAGCGTGGCAGGGCCCGGTGGCCGCTGCCGCAGTGCCCGACTTTGCATCGGCCGCGTTGTCGCAGCTGACTGCGTCGCCGAATGCCCCGGGCACGTTCGAGCTGCAGTTGTATCCGCATCTGTCACTGGCCGACGGACGGTCGGGGAACAACGGGTGGCTGCACGAATTGCCGGACCCGATTACGCGCATCACCTGGGGCGGCGCCTTGTCGATGGCGCCCCGTCGCTTCGATGCGATGAAGCTCACCAACGGCGACCTGGTCGAAGTGAACGCCGGTCACGCCACGTTGATCGTGCCGGCCTATCGCCACGCCGGCATGCACGACGATCAGTTGGCGCTGCCCTTGGGACTCGGTCGAACGGCCTGCGGCCACATCGGCAACAGCATTGGCGCGAATGCATTCGGTTTGCAGTTTCTGGACGACGGCCGGCTGCTGAGGTCGGGAATGCCGGTCACGATCCGGCGCGTCGAGGGCCACGAGGCGCTGGCGGTGGCGCAAGGCTCGGACGTCATCGATCGCGCGCGTCGTCCGCTGGTGCCGACGACCACGCTGTCGGAATATCGCGCCAATCCGCATGCGGGCACCGAGCAGGCCGAAGGGGGTGCGTCGGCGTGGCCGGTGCACGAGTACCCGAAGGCGCGCTGGGCGATGGCCATCGATCTCAGTAAGTGCAACGGCTGCGGCAAGTGCGTGATCGGCTGCCAGTCCGAGAACAACATTCCGATCGTCGGCCGCCGCGGCATGCTCGACGGCCGCGAAATGTCCTGGTTGCGGATCGACCGCTACTACGACGCGCCCAAGAAGGACGGCGGCTGGGACGCGGAAGTCTGGGACGGCCCCCTCGAAGTGGTCGAAGAACCGCGAACGCTCTTCGAACCGATGTTGTGCCAGCACTGTGAAAACGCGCCGTGCGAGACCGTCTGTCCGTTCAGCGCGACGATGCACAGTGAGGACGGCCTCAACCAGCAGATCTACAACCGCTGCGTGGGCACGCGCTACTGCGCCAACAACTGTCCGTTCAAAGTGCGCCGCTTCAACTACTGGGAGATGAGCAAGCCGCAAGACAGCAAGTTCTTCCGGTGGCTGATCCCTCGGATTGCGGTCAACGCCGAGTTGAACACGCGTGAACCGATGCAGTTGAAGAACAACCCCGAAGTCACGGTCCGCAGCCGCGGCGTGATGGAGAAGTGTTCCTTCTGCGTCCAGCGGATCCGCGCGGCACGCGCCGAGGCGACGCGTGACGGCCGTTCGAAGGATCACTTCGCGGATGGCGAAGTGGTGCCGGCCTGCATGGAAGCGTGTCCGGCCGGCGCGATCACGTTTGGCGATGCGCACGCCCCGGGTGCGCGCGTCGCGGAACTGGCGGAGCATCCCCGCGCCATGAAACTCCTCGAGTCACTGGACGTGAAGCCGTCCGTGTCCTACTTGACAAAGGTGCGCAATGACAACGGCTGAGACGAGTCCTTACGCGACGGTGATGGATGACCGTCAATTGACGGGTTATCCCATCGTCCTGAAAGGCGCGGGTCCGTACGGCGGCGATCTGGAAGTGCCCGAGCCGCTCGTGACGGGCGGCAAGAAGTGGGCCGACGTCGATCGCGACATCTGCATGCACGCGGAGGAGTTTCCGACGAGGCGCTGGTGGATCGCGTTCAGCATCGCGCTGTGCTGTCTCAGCCTGCTGGTGTTCGCCTTGATCACGCTGTTCTATTCGGGCATCGGCATCCTCGGCGTCAACCAGCCGGTCGGCTGGGGCTCGTTCATCATCAACTTCGTCTTCTGGATCGGCATCGGGCATGCCGGGACGTTGATCTCCGCCGTGCTGTATCTGTTCAGGCAACAGTGGCGCACGGGCATCAACCGCGCCGCCGAGGCGATGACGTTGTTCGCGGTGGCGTGTGCCGGCATCTTTCCGGTGATCCACCTCGGCCGCGCCTGGTTCGCGTATTGGCTGGTGCCGTATCCAAACGCGCGCGGCCCGCTATGGATCAACTTCAATTCGCCGCTGGCCTGGGACATCTTTGCGATCTCGACCTACGGCCTGGTGTCGGCGACGTTCTGGTACATGGGCCTGCTGCCCGACCTGGCAACGGTGCGCGATCGCGCCACGCACCCCTGGCGCCGCCGGATCTACAACGCGATGTGCTTCGGCTGGAACGGCTCGCATCGCGCCTGGCGCCACTATGAATCGGCGTACATGGTGCTCGCGGCGCTGGCGACGCCGCTGGTGTTTTCCGTGCATACGATCGTGTCGTTCGACTTTGCGACCTCGGTGATCCCGGGCTGGCACACGACGATCTTCCCGCCGTACTTCGTGATCGGCGCGATCTTCTCCGGCTTCGCGATGGTCATCACGTTGATGACCTTCATGCGCGGCTACTTCGGGATGAAGAACTACGTCACGCTGAATCACATGGAAGACATGGCGAAGATCCTGATGTTTACCGGCATGCTGGTCGGCTTCGCCTACTCGACCGAGTTCTTCATGGCCTGGTACTCGGGCAGCGAGTGGGAAGGGTTCGTCTTCAAGAACCGCGCGTTCGGGCCGTACTGGTGGGCCTACGCGATCATGTTCACCTGCAACGCGATCATCCCGCAGTTGTTCTGGTTCAAGTCGCTGCGCCGCAACACCTGGGTGTTGTTCATCGTGTCGATTCTCGTCAACGTCGGCATGTGGTTCGAGCGCTTCGTGATCGTCGTCAGCTCGCTGCATCGCGACTTCCTGCCCTCGTCCTGGGGCATGTATGCGCTGACGTTCTGGGATTACGCGTTCCTGCTCGGCTCGTTCGGATTGTTCTTCACGCTGTTCCTGTTGTTCGTCCGCTTCCTGCCGGTCGTGGCGATCTCCGAGGTGAAGGGTGTGATGGATCCGAAGGTCTCCCGCGCCGCATTTGAAGGAGGTGTGAGATGACGTCCTCTCCTGTCGGGGTGCTGGCGGACTTCTACGAACCGGACACGGCCCTTGCCGCCGCCGAGAAGGTCCGTGCCGCCGGATGGACCCACTTCGATTTCCTGACGCCGTTCCCGGTGCATGGCATGGAAGAAGCCATGGGGCAGCGCCGCTCCTGGATTCCCTGGGTCACCGGCGGCCTGGCGATCGGCGGCATCGTGTTTGCGCAAGCGCTGCAGAACTACGTGATGGTGTGGGACTGGCCGATGAACTTCGGCGGCAAGCCGTTCGCCGCGTGGCCGTCGTTTGTGCCGATTACGTTCGAGGCGATGGTGTTCTGGGCGGCGCTGGGCAGCGCCCTCGTCGCCATCGTGGCCGGCAAGAAGGACAGCGTGCCGCAGCCGCCCAACGTGCCGACCGGCGCGACCGTGGATCGCTTCGTCCTGTGGATTTCAGCCACCGATCCGAAGTGGTCCGACATGGACGCGATGGCCTTTGTGCGCTCGCTCGGTGCGGGCGACACGCGGATCGTCGAAGCGGACGGAGGCAGCCATGCGTAGGACCTTGCGGCACGCACTCCTGTGCCTGTCGCTGCCGGTAGTGCTCTCGGCCTGCGATGTTGGGTTGCCGGCCGGACGCGGACCGCATCGCGAAGGTAATCGGCTCGACATGATCGATCAGCCGAAGCTCAAGCCGCAACGCGCGGATCTCTACGGCCGCGCGCTCGCCTCCGGTTCGCCGCCGGGTGCGCTGGCGATCGACGAGGAACCCTATCCCTACACGCAGGCCGAGGCCGATCGCGCCGGAGCGGAACTGGTGAACCCGCTGAAGCCGACGCCTGAGGTGATCGCACACGGGCGATTCGTCTTCGAGAACGTCTGCATCGCCTGCCACGGCCCGCGCGGCGCCGGTGACGGCGAAGTGGCGAACCTGTTTCCAAAACCGCCGAGCCTGATGACGCAGCGCGTCAGGGACTGGCCCGATGGCCAGATCTTCCATCGGCCGATGCGCGGACAGGGCTCCATGCCCAGCCACGCACGGCAGATTGATGCGCGCGATGCGTGGTCCGTCGTGCACTACATCCGCCAGATGCAATCGCAAGAAGCTGTGGCGCCGCCGGCAGCGAAGCCGGCCGCGGCCACGGGAGGACCGTCATGAGCGAGACCTCGATTCACGCAGTGCCGCACGCGCCGGGCCGCATCGGCCTGTCGCGCGGCGTCCGGACCGCGGCCCTCGCGGCGGTCGCGGCCGGCGGTGCGACCCTGGCCTGGACCTTCGGCCGCGGGGATGTCGCGCTCGCCTGGAGCGCGTATCTGATCGGCGTCTTCTTTGTGTTGGGACTGGGCGTGTTCGGCGTCGCGTGGCTGGCGATCCTGTATCTCGCCGGCGCCACGTGGTCGGTGACGATGCGTCGAATTCCCGAGGCCATGACCGCCTGGCTGCTGCCGGGCGGCGTGTTGACGATGGTGCTGTTGTTCGGCGCGCCGACGCTCTATGAATGGTCGCAGCCGCATCCCGCAGACGAATTGCTGGTCCACAAGGCGCCGTTCCTGAACACGACGATGTTTGCCGCCCTGGTCGGCGCCAGCCTGATCGCGTGGGTGGTGTTCGGCTCGCTGATGGTGTCGGCGTCGAAGCGGCAGGACCGAGAAGGCGGGATGCGTCCGACGCAGATCGCCCGGACCACCTCCGCGCTGTTCCTGGTGCTCTTCGCCATCACCCTCAGCATCGTCAGCTTCTACCTCTTGCTCTCGCTCGACGCGCACTGGTTCTCGACGATGTTTGCGGTGCTGGTGTTCACCGACGTGATCCAGACCGGGACGGCCTTTGTGGCGATTGTGGCCGGCGCCATCGTGCTGACCGGGACGCTCAAGGGATTTGTCGGGGAGGAGCATCTGCATAGCCTGGCGAAGATGGTGTTCGCCACCACGGGCTTCTGGGCCTACATCTACTTCTGCCAGTTCATGCTGATCTGGTACGCGAATCTTCCGGAGGAGACGGCGTACTTCATGCGGCGATGGAATGAAGGCTGGTTCCCGTATCTGCTGGTGCTGCCGATGCTGAAGTTCGTGGTGCCGTTCCTGTTGCTGGTGCCGCGTTCGGCCAAGCGTCACCCCAAGCCGTTGATCGCGGTGTCGATGCTGATCGTGTTCGCGCAGTTCTGGGAGCTCTACCTGATGGTTGGACCGGCGGTGGCTCACGGCGATGGTCCGGCGCAGGCGCATCTGCCGGTTGTTGAATTCGCGGCGACGGCGGCCTTCGTCGGCTTGTTTGTCCTCGTGTTCAACAGGGCGCTCGGCGCTCACGAACCGGTGCCGCTGAAGGATCCCGCGTTGTCGGCGTGCCTGTCGTATCACGCCTGAGCGATCGATGGGGCAGCACGCACATGCGCTGACGGGCAGCATCGACCTGCTGGGGTTCCTGTTGCTGGGGCTGCTCGGCAGCGCCGCTCACTGCGTGGCGATGTGCGCGCCGTTCGTCCTGTTCGTGTCGGCGAGGTACGCCTCTCCGGCGGCGTCGCGATCGATGCCGGTGGCTCAGGCGTGGTACACCGCGGGCCGCCTCACCACCTATGCGCTGCTTGGCGCGTCCGCCGGTGTCATTGGAGCGGCTTTCGAATCGGCAGGCGCCTTCATCGGCCTGCAGCGATCGGCCGCGGCGATCGGTGGCGCGGCGCTGATAGTGTCCGCGATGTTGAGCCTGTCGGGACTGCGCCAGGGCGCCGGTCCGCACGCTGCGTGGCTGCTGGCGATCACGAATCGCCTGCGGACGCGCGTGCCGGGCCATCCATTCTTCACCGGCGTCTTCCTCGGCTTCCTCCCGTGCGGGCTGATCTATACCGCCGTCGTCGCCGCTGTCGCGCTGGGAAGTCCGTGGCGTGGCGCGCTGGCCCTGGCCGCGTTTGGCGTCGGCACGGCGCCGGCCTTGCTCGGCGTGGCCTTCGCGGAACGGTGGCTCGTTCGGCAGCGCCCGTTCATGAACCGCGCGTCGCAGGTCTTCATCCTGCTGATGGGCGCCTGGTTTCTCTGGCGCGGGCTCGTCGCGTAGCGGTCAAGGCGCGACGGTCGAGAGGACGGGCGGCAATAGAAGCGGTTGTTGCCAGTATTGCGGCGACTGCCATGGCGGCGCCGCGTTGAACTGATATGCGCCGAGGATGATCACCGGCGTGCCTGGGGTGACGAGTTGGCCCTTCGCATCCAGCGTCCAGCCCCCGCCCCAGTTGTAGACCCACGTCGCATCGCGCGCGAGCAGCCTGACGCAGGCGTGTGAGGCCGGCACTCCTGGCAATTCAAACTCGTGGAAGGCGAGCCCGCGAGTGTTGTGGAAATTGAAATACCAATTGAGGCGCCACTCGCCGCTGAGCGTGCTGGTCCGCGTCCGGGTGCGCCAATTGAGATGAAAGATGCCGCTCGGCGTGGGCCTCGCTTGCCGGCCCGAACTCACCGGCCCCCAGTGAACGAGCCGCCCGTATTCGTAGGCCGCAAACGCCTGCGACGGCTGATCGACGACGATCAACTTCGGCTCGGCGAGGGCCGCGGCGTATTGGGACGGAAACGGGCTGTAGGCGAGCTCGTCGCGCCAGGACGAGGGCACGATCAACTGCGGCAGCCGGCCCAAATGCTTGACGTCGGCGCGATTCAGCTTCTCGAGCACGCTTAATTCGGGCGGTGCGAATCGAGCCGCGAGATCGCGCGTGTTGTCGGTCAGCTTTTCGATCCGGTATTCGATCGCCGCTTCCGGCTGATCGAGGACGAACGCATCGGCGCGGCGCGCGCCGGCGCCCAGCAGTGCACAAACCGACACGGTCCAAAGGGCGAGGCGTGGGAGCATGGCGGACACTAGAGCAAGCGGCGCGCCAATGGACGAGTCTGGCAATCAGGCCGGAATCCCCAGGCGCGTTCGCCGGCCGCGTAATTTCGTCCGTGTGAGCCATGAAAGTTTGTCGGGCGAAGGATAATGAAGACCTTATGAGTCGCGCCGACGAGAAGATCGACGAGTTGTATCAACTGCCGCTGGATGAATTCACGCCGGCGCGAAACGCCCTCGCCAAGGAACTCGGCGACAGCAGCATCAAGAAATTCGACAAGCCTAACGTCGCCGCGTGGGCGGTCAACCAGCTGTATTGGCGCGAGCGAAAACTCTACGACGAGGTGATCAAGACCGCGGGCCAGCTGCGAACGGCCTATAAGCAGAAGCTGGCGGGGAAGTCAGCCGACGTGCGCGCGGCTGAAGTCTTTCACGCCGAAGCGATGCGCAGGGCGAAGGACGCGATTCGCCGCCTCCTCGAACAGGCCGGCAACAAGGCCGCAGACGCCGTGATCATGCCGATTGCCGAAACGCTGGATGCGTTGCCGACGACCGATCGGCCGGGTCGCCTGACCAAGCCGCTGCGGCGGACAGGATTTGAAGCGCTCCAGGGCGTGACCATCGCCGCCAGGCCGCCAGAACCGCCGAAGATCGAACCGAAGAAGGCGCCGGCGGAAAAGGAAACCGACAAGGAGCGCCGCAAGCGGGAGGCCGATCAGCAGGAGCTGTTGATGGCGAAGGAGCGGCTCCGGTTTGCCGAGGCCGCGGAGCGCGAAGCCGAAGCGTCGGTCGATCGCGCCAGGCGCACGCTCGAGCGGGCCGAGCGGACGCGCGAGCGCATCGAGCGCGAACTGGACGAGGCGACGATTGCCGAGAAGGGGGCGATGAAGGAACTGTCGACGTCCGAGTCCGCCCATGCCAAGGCACGGGCGGAACGCGAACGCCTGAATCAAAAAGTCCGCGGGTAGGCGGGTCTGAAGACCCGCCGCTACTTCTTGACTCCCGAGTACTCCAGCATCTGCTTCGTCAGGTCCTGCGGGTACGAGATCGTCACGTCGCTGATCGATCCGTCCGCTGCCGTCGCGGCCGTCAGCTTCGGCATCACGAACCCGCTATACGACGGCAGTTGCAGCTTGTCGACGCGCGCCACGACCTCGTCGCGCAGCTTCGGATCGAAGTGGATGCCGTAGGTATCGAACAACTTCTTCGCGCCGGCGTAGTCGCCCTCGGACTTGATGCGCTGCACCTCGGCGAGCAGCTTGCCGACGCCGTCGCGGAACGCCTTTGGATCGACCATCACCAGGTACGACTTGCCATCGCGGGTGCGTGATTCGATCGCCTTGGTGTTCTCCATCAGCCAGCGCACGATCATCTGGCGGTTGCGCATGTGGTCTTCTTCGATCTGCGAGCCCTGGCGGACGCGGCGCAATTGCACCAGCGCGTTGCGCGTGTACGATTCGTACTCCGCGCGCACGTAGTTGTCCTGGTCGGCGGCCGGGAAGACGCCGATTTCCGCGAGCTTCGGATCGGCGATGAAGTAGAGGCCGACGAGATCGGCGCGGCCTTCCTCGAGCGCCGAGAAGAATTCCTTGATCTGCGCCTGCGGATTGGTCTTGCCCTCGGCCTGCTTGCCCGAGGCGTGGCCGATCACCTCGTGCATGTCGGTGGTGAGCTCGCCGCTGAACGTCGCGAACTTCTGCGTCCGCTCCGCTTCCTCGGGCGACCACGAGAACTCGCTGCGCATCGTGCCCGGCGCCGACTTGTCGTAGGCCTCGTTGACGTTGGCGAGGGCCACCGACTTGCTGCCGTACTGCTCACGAATCGCCTGGTCGTTCGGGAGGTTGATGCCGACGGGCGTCACCGGGCCGGAGTCGCCGGTCTCGACGATCACGTCGATGGCGTTGGCGACGATGCCCTGGACGCTGGCCTTGCGGTACTTCGCGTCCCAGGGCATGTGATCTTCAAACCACTGCGCGTTCGACGCGAGCGTCTTGATGCGTTGCGTCTTGTCCTGGTTGACGTAGAACACCAGGCTCTCCCAGCTGCCCTTGATGCCGCGCGGATCGACGTAGACCTCGATGAACCCGTTGATGGTGTCCACCGGCGAGACCTTGTCCTGCACCCAGGCGATGTCGTAGGCCTTGCGGTCGGCTTCTTCGCCGGTCTGGTAGAACTTGATTAGCGCGTCGAGCGCCTTGACCATCGGCGGTTCGGCGAACGGCTTCGCCGCTTCGAGGTGCTTGACGATCTCGCTGATCTGCGCGCCATACATGCCGCCGACTTTGTAAACCTGCTCGACGAGCTTGCCGTTCTGTTTGACCAGCCGTGAATTCAAGCCGTACTTCTCGTGAAAGCCCTTGAGGTCGGCCATCGAGACGCCGGAGTAGAGGTTGTTGGCGCTCGACTGCAGGATGTCCTTGCCGGCGCCGGGCGTCTTGTTGGTGACGATCGGATCGAAGTTCGGATCGAAGAACATCGGCGAGAGGCGGGCGATCTTCTGGTCGATCGTTTCGGCACCGGCGAGCGTGAAATGCGCGCCGGCCTTGGCGGCGGCCGTGACCGCGTCCTTGAATTGCGCCGGCGTGCACGACAGCACGAACTTCCGCGCGGTGAGGTTGTTATAAGGGCCGTTGTTCAACCAGAACAACTTGGCGTAACGCTGCACGGCGGCCAGCGTCGTCGCGTCCACGCCCTGCGGATAGGCGATCACCTGCTCGAACACGCCGCGCATCTCGAGGGCGTCCTTGTGACGCTGGTCGATGAAGATGTCGCGGCCGGCGAGCGCCGCTTCGTAGAGGTGATAGATCAGCGTCTTCTGCTTCAGCGGCAGGGACGAGAACCCGTCGGCATACAGCTGGACCACTGCCGCATCGTCAACGCGCTCGAGCAGGTACTTGCGCTCTTGGGCGGGTGGGGCAGGTGAGGCGGGTTGGGATGATTCGGGTTTGGCGGGGGACGAACAGCCCACCAGGCCCATCACAGCTATTAGGGAGGCTAAGCGGCGGATAAGCATATTGCTAGTATAGTTATCAGCTGGTTGTATGGATGGGGGACCCATCCGACGCCCCACAAATTCTCGAGAGGACATATCCATGCGTGTTGTGAACGGTTTCGCGATTGTTGCTTTGACCCTGTGTACCAGCTCGTTCGCGTTCGCCCAGGCGCCTGCCGCGGATGGCGCGATGGCGGTGAAGGACGGCGGCGTGTTCGCCAAGGGCTGGACCGGCAAGATCGACGCCCAGGAAGAGAAGGCGGGCTCGAACCTGAACCAGTCCCGCATCGAAGAGAAGGCCGGCGCGTTCAACGTCCGCACGGGCCCGGCGACCACCTACTGGAACCCCGCCAACAAGGCGGCGGGCAGCTACACCGTGTCGGCGACGTTCAACGAGCCGAAGTACATGAACCTGATGGATCACCCGCATCCCTACGGGATCATGATTGCCGGTAACGATCTCGGCACCGACACGCAGAGCTTCATCTACTGCTCGGCGTACGGCAACGGCACGTTCATCGTCCGCGGCATGGGCCCGGCGCCGTTCGCGGTGAGCGCGCGCAAGCCCGAGCCGAACGCGGCGATCGCCAAGGCCGCCGGCAAGGATCAGCCCGTCAAGCAGGACATCGCCTTGTCGGTGACCGGCGACAAGATCGAGTGCTCGGTCAACGGCACCGTGGTCGGCAGCTATCCCAAGGCCGATGTCGTCGCCGCCGGCAAGCTGAAGTCGACCGACGGCGTCTATGGCCTTCGCTTCGCGCACAACACCGAAGTGAACGTCACGAACTTCAAGATGACGAAGAAGTAAGGCCACCGATTAACACCGATTAGACACAGATTTACGAGGCGGGCCCGCAAAGGCCCGCCTCTTCGCTTCTAAAGTCCCTCCTCGCGCAGACTAATTTTCAGAATCCACACGAATTCGCGATGACATCGCGGCATTGCCCTTGCTGTTCTGAGGGGTATGAGGCCGCGCCTTTGGTTGGCGATCTTCGTGATGCTGCAGATGTTGGACGGCGTCTTGACCTACGCCGCCGTCGATCGATTCGGCGCGAGCGCGGAGGGCAATCCGCTGCTCGCGACCTGGATTGTGATTGGCGGCGCCGCGCCGGCGTTGGTCGGCGCGAAGTTACTGGCATGCGCATGCGGCGGCGTGTTGTACGCCGCCGGTGTGCATCGCATGCTGGTGGGCTTGTCGGCGCTCTATCTCTTTGCCGCCGTCATGCCGTGGCTGCAGATCCTTTCTACTTCATTTTAGAAACGTCGGGCACGTCTTCGCCAAGCGCGGTGGCGAGATCGATCTGATGTTCCTGCTCCTGCCGGAGGATCTCGCGGATCTCTTCCGAGATGGCGAACTCGCCGAGCGCATCGGCCTGGCGCACGCGCTCGCGGTACGCGCGAACCGTGTTGTTCTCGTTGTCCAGGTCGGCGCGCAGCATTTCCTTCGCATCGTCGGTCAGCTTGACCGGCTTCGCGGTCGCGTTCGGCATGCCGCCGAGATAATCGATCTGCTTGGCGATGGTCAGCGCATGGGCGAGCTCTTCGCCCGCGTGCACTTCCAATTCCCTGGCGATGTTCTGGTATTCGGCGCCCTTGAGCGCCTGCGAATACACGACGTAGGCGATGATCGCCTGGTATTCGCGAGACAAGTCTTCCTGTAAGCCTTTAATCAGATCTGCCCGCGTCATGGATGATTTATCCGCGGCGTCGTTCGAATTCTTGGGCATGGCCCCTCCAGCTGGACACCTTTGCAAACAAGGTGCCCAACAGGAGGCGGTGAATTGTCGAGGTAACTAGCTCAGGTACTTCTTGAAGTGCGCGACAGTGCGTTCCCACGCGAGCTTCGCCGCGGCGGCGTCAAATCGGGGCGTGGTGTCGTTGTTGAAGCCGTGTTCGACGCCGGGGTAGATGAACCCTTCGTGGCGAACGCCGGCGGCGGTCATCGCCGCGTCGAACGCGGGATAGCCATCGACCAGGCGCTTGTCGTTGCCGGCGTGGTTGATCAGCATGGCGGCCTTGATGTTCTTGACGTCGGCATCGGGCGGCGCGCCGCCGTAGAAGGGGACGCCGGCCAGCAGTTCCGGGACCTTCGTCGCCAGCATGTTGACGACACCGCCGCCGTAGCAGAAGCCGACCGCGCCGATCTTGCCGGTGCTGTCCGGGCGCTTGCGCGCATAGTTCGTGGCGGCAATGAAGTCTTCGCGGATCTTCGCCTGATCGAGCTTGGGGAAGAGTTCGCGGGCCTTGTCTTCGTCGCCAGGATATCCGCCGAGCGCGGTGAGCGCGTCAGGCGCCACCGCCAGGAAGTTGTCGACGGCCAGCCGCCGCGCGATGTCTTCAATGTGCGGATTGAGACCGCGGTTCTCGTGAATGACGAGCACCGTCGGGAGTTTGCCGGTCGCGTTCGCGGGCTTCGCGACGTAGGCCTTGATCTTGCCCGAGCCGGCCGGTGAATCGATCTCGACCCATTCCGTCTTGATTCGCTTGTCGTCCTTCGGGACCACCTGCGCTTCCGCGAACTTCGGGCTCAGCATGTCGAGGAGCATCACTGCGGTGGTCGTGCCTACGGCGAATTTGCCGGCGCCATCGAGAAATCCGCGACGGTCGAGATCGCCGTGCACGTATTTGTCGAAGAGGCCGAGGAGTTCCGGGTCAAAGTCTTTCGCAGTCAAACGTTCCATTTTTCCTCCGAGGGCGCCATGTTACTGCAAGGACGGCTGGTGATTTACCGTATTGCCGCCGATACAGGTCTAAGCCCCTGATGCGACACACTACCCTCGGCCTGCTCGCTTTGTTTACCCTTTCGGGGGAGGCGCTGGCCTCGCCCGGAAATGTGGCGGTCGCCAAGGTCCCGGCGACCAGCATGGCCGGACGCCAGTTGTATGCCTCCGGCCGGCTGCAGGTGTCGTGGACGCCCTCCAGCAGCGATCAGACGCACCATTTCGAGGTGCGCGCGCAGGAGACCGCGCAAGGCACGGCGGTCAGCGCCACCGTCGCATCAACGGCGACATCCGTTGTGCTGACAGGTCTGAAGGCGCAAACCACTTACGTCGTCACGGTGCTCTCGTGTGCCGATGACGCGTGTTCGCGGTCGAGCGCTTCGTCGACCGCATCGGCGGAAACGGATCGCGAGTACTGGCAGCTCCAGGGTTCCGGCAACAGCGTGAGCGGGCTCACCAAGGCGGTGAGTGACGGCAATGCGCGCTTGAGCGCCACACGATTCGGGCCTGATGCCGGCGCGATGGCGAATCGCGTGCAGATCTATTACGGCCCGCTCGGCACCGGCCGCCTGTGGGCCCTGGCGGCAGGCGTCGCCTCAAGCGAAGCGAGCGCGGCCAACCCCGACAGCTACCTGACGTTCACCAGCCGCGCCGGCAGCACCGGCCTGATCACGCCGCCGACCGCCGCGACGTTGGTGCAGCAGGTCGCGACCGGACAGGGTGTGCCCATTGCGCGCGAGCTCGGCGGATTCGTCCGCTTGTTCTTCGAGGCCCAGGGCGCCGATGGCTTCACGCGCGTGCTCTCGATCGACAGCAAAGACGGCTACTTCGGCCAGGACTTCAACTCCGGCGCCGCGACCACGTGCAGTACCGCGGCGGACTACTCGAGCGGCGGGGGATGCGCGCCGACGGTGGCCATTGCGGTGGCGAGCGACGCCGGCGGCAACAGTCGGGTCACCAACGCGCGACAATTCAAGGTCGGGTGGCCGACGCTGGACTCGCCGCACTGGGACATGTCGGCGGGTACCTTCATGGTGTTCACGATCGATCGCACCACCGGCTGCACCGACGCGTCGGCGAATCACGGCTATGCGGTGTGGGACGGCTCGGCGTGGAAGGTGCAGTACCAGTCGAACGGCTGCCCGAAGATGTTCACCAGCGCGCAAGCGGCGTTTCCGTTTCACAATGGCGGCGCGCGCTACCGCCTTTACTACGGTGATGTGTCCAATATGGAGGGCAGGGTCACGACCTCGAACCTGCCGTTTCTCGGACCGAAGAAATTGATCTTCGCTGACGGCAGCGTCAGCGGCGAACCAGGAGTGGTGGACTTCGAAGATTGGGAAGCGCAAACGCTGGCGCGTGACGTCGTGTTCTTATGGCCGAATGGCGACGTGCTCGACGCGGCCGCGGAAGGCTATATCGACGACTATCACTTCCTCGCGCCGACCGGATCGCTCGACCTGCAGGTGATGTACATCACGATCACCGACGGCGCGATTGCGCCGATCTCGGTGACGGCGATCCTGCAGAATCCGTAAGGCTAGTTGAGGGTCCAGAGCGAGACCGACGACAGGTCCTTGATGAAGATCCGTTGTCCCGACAGCACCGGCTGCGCCCACGTCGCGCTGTCGGCGACCGTGTAGCGCTTCAGCAGTTCCATTTCTTTCGGGTTCGCGCGCGCGACCGACAACTGCGCTTCCGTATCGAGCATCAGCCACAGGTTTCCGGCGCGGACCACCGCCGCGTTTTCGGCGATCCGCGGTGCGGACAGCCACTGTGTCTGGCCGGTGTTCGCATCAACGGCGAAATACTGGCCGCTGTTCTTCGCGGAAAATCCATACAACGAATCGCCGATCACTACGCCCGTGCTCATGTCCATGCTGATGTCGCTGTTGACCCAGACATCCTCGGAGGTCCACTGACCGGCTTTGTTGATCACCTTGAAGCCGGTCACGGGCAAGCCCAGTCCCGACACGATCACGATCTGGCTTGCCCCGCCGGAGCCGGCAGGCGAAGGCGGGTTGTGCACGATCGGCGTGATGGCGTTGCGCGTGGCGCGCACTGAGAACGGCCGCTTCCATAACAGCGCCCCGGTCGCGGTCGAGACGCCCACGAGGTTGTCCTGGGTGGTCGTAATGACCTGGCGCGTGCCGCCGAGTTCCGCAATGATCGGTGAACCGTAGCCGGGGCCGTCCCCGTCCCAGGTCCATTTCGCATCACCCGTGCGCACGTCGAAGGCGGTGAGCAGGCCGGCATTATGTCCGCCCAGATGCGCGATGACCAGGTTGCCCTCGACGATCGGCGACATGCCCGTGTGGTACATCGTGTCGACGCCGGGCCGCGGTTTCTGCCAGAGCTGCTTGCCGGTGGCCGCGTCGAAGGCCGTCAATGTGCCGGCCATGCCGAGCGAGTAGATGCGGCCGTCGGCGTAGGTCGGCGTGGACTTGGGCCCGGTGCCGTGCTTTGAAGTGGCGGCAGGATTGGGCTTGAACGTGGCGTTGTATTTCGTCTCCCACACCGTCTTGCCGGTGTTGGCGTCGAGCGCGCGCATGACTTCGTCTTCACCCTGGCGCGAGAAGGCAAAGACGCGATCGCCCACGGTAATCGGCGCCGCATAGCCGATGCCGACATCCACCTTCCACTTGAGATTGAGTTTATCGGGCCAGGCCGCGGGCACTGCGAAAGTTGCCGAGCCATCTCGATTGGAGCCGCGCCACTGCGGCCAGTCCGTGGACGGGCGCTGGGCGGCGGCGGGCATCAGCCCGCACACCGCCAACACGACAACCGCGACAGCCCGGGCTCTGATCACTTGGGCTGCGGCACGATGCGCAGGTACGGCTTGGGCGCCTTCCACCCCTGCGGATATTTCAGCTTGGCCTGGTCGTCCGTGACCGAACCGAGGATGATCACGTCGTCGCCATCCTTCCAGTTCACGGGCGTGGCGACCTGGTGCTTGGCGGTGAGCTGCATCGAGTCGATCACGCGCAGTACTTCGTCGAAGTTGCGGCCGGTGCTCATCGGATACGACAACACCAGCTTGATCTTCTTGTCGGGACCGACGACATAGACGTTGCGGACGGTGGCGTTGTCGGCCGCGGTGCGGCCTTCGCACGTTTCACCGGCGCCGGCCGGCAGCATCCCATACGCCTTGGCGACCTTGAGATCGACGTCGCCGATCATCGGGAAGTTCGGCGCGGTGCCCTGTGTGTCCGCAATGTCCTTCGCCCAGCCCGCGTGGCGATCGACCGGATCGATGCTGAGGCCGATGATCTTCACGCCGCGCTTGTCGAACTCCGGCTTGATGCGCGCCATGTAGCCGAGCTCGGTGGTACACACCGGCGTGAAGTCCTTGGGGTGCGAGAACATCACCCCCCACGAATTGCCGAGCCACTCGTGAAAGCGGATCGGGCCCTCCGTGGTTTGCGCTTCGAAGTCGGGAGCATCACTGCCGATCGGAAGAGGACCTGTGCTCATCGTTCTCCGCCACCCTTGGGGACGGCGACGCGCGCGCCGGAATCGCTGCCGCTGCTCGAACCGCCGCTCGATCCCGAGCTCGACGATCCGCTCGAGTAACCGGACGAGGACGCGCCGCCGCCGTTGTTGCCCGACCAACTGGTGGCGCTGCCGTTGCTGCCGCTGTTGACGCGCGGCGCGGGCTCGGATTCACGGTTGCGAATCTGCGCGTAGCCGACGCCCTTGATGGCGCGGCCTTCGCCCTGCGACTCGACCACCGTGCCACCGCCTGGCGCCGGATTCGAGCCGATGTCGACCCAGCCGTAGTTGCTGTAATAGCCCTGGCCGTAGCGGTTGTATCCGAGGTAGTCGTAGCCAAAGGGCGTGTAGCCGTACGAATTGCCGCACATGCTGTAGTAACTGCGGTAGCCGTAGCCGAAGGGCGAATAGCAGTCGAGCATGCTCCCCATCATCATCGGCGAGATCATCGGATCGAACCATCCGCCGCCGGTCAAGACGCCGGTCGGCGTGCTGCCTCCGCCCCCGCGGCGTTCGATCACGAATCGCTTCGGATAGGTGAGGGCGACCATCAGGTCGATCACCTGGCTGTCGACCTTCGCATCGGCGAGGGCCACCAGCGTCTGCTTGTTCATCGGGAAGGCCTGGTGCACTTCGGCGAGCGATGCCTGCACGACTTCCGCCGGCATCTGGCTGCTCGCTTCGATGACGTCTTCCACGCTCCAGTTCGTCGTCTCCGGATTCAAGCGCCGGGCCAGGCTCGCGTCCGGCTGCGGGGCCTTGCTGCCGTCGGCGAGCTGCTGGTTCGAGGCGCGGCGATAGTGCTGCACGCGGACGGCGGTCGTCGCGGCCGTGCCGCTAATCATCTGGACGTTGATCCACGCCGGTCCGGCCGCCATGAAGGCGACGCTCTTGATGGTGCGCGGCGCTTCCTTGCCGCACGCCACGTCGGTGGTGCGGAACATGCGCGCGCCGTCCTTCGACCACTCGGCGCGTTCGGTGCCCTTGCAATCGGTGTCGGTGATGGGATGCGCGACGGCATCCGGAATCACGAGCTCGTCGATGCCGCGCTGCGTGCCGACGATGGTCTGCATCCGCACGCCGCCCTTCTCGGGCGTGATGCACATGCGGGCGCCGGTGCCGGCGAGGTCGTCTTCGAGACGCCAGCATCCCATCCACGCGGCGAAGCGTGAATCGACCGGCGCGGTTGAGGAGGGCGCGGCGGGCTGTTGGGCGAAGGCGCTCGTCGCGGTCAGCGTCAGTGCGAGAATGGTGTTCTTCATAGTTAAATCCTTGCGCTCGGCAACCGGGCTAATACGCGAGGTGGACGCCCGCGCCAAAGCGGAAGCCACCTAAATCGATCGGCTGGAAATTACTGAAGTCGGTCTGCAGGTCGGCGTGCTGCCATGAGTAACGGCCTTCGAGCGACAAGAGCAAGTGGCGAGCCACCTGGATGTCCGTGCCACCGAGGACGTGTGCGGTCGGCGCCCAGCCTTTCGAGTTCAGCGTGTCCGTGAAGATGTGCTTGTTGGTGTCGTCGACGAAGTCGCCGTTCTGGCGCAACTCGTAGCTGCCATAGCCGGCGCCCGCACCCACGTACGGAACGAAGGTGCGCGGAATCCACGCCAGGCGGCTGATCGCGCGGCCGCGCGGCAGCAACGCGAACTTCGCGGACGCGGTGAAGTTCATCTGGTGCAGTTGCGTCGATTGATGGATGGGCACCCTCGACCCATTCGGCAGCAACTCATCGTCGTTGCGATCCGTGGACTCCTGGTTCATCTGGTTGAGATCCCAGCTGGCGACGATCGAGAGGCGGGGGGAGACGAGGTAGCCGGCCTCCGCTGCAAACGATCCCGTATTGAAGTCGGACTTGTTCACAGTCAACTGTTCGGTGATGAACTCGAAGATGTCACTGTTGGCGCTGGCGACGAGCCAGTTGCCCCGGACGCCCAGGGTCGCGCGCGGGCGTCCCAACAGGAAGTCGGGCGGCGGCGCTGATGAACTGCTTTGCGCGGAATTCGCTGATGGATTTTGATCCTCCGCGGCGAATGCCGGGGACGCCAGGAGGATCAGCGCGGTGCAACTCACGAGAATGCGGCGCACACGGTGAGTCATAGAGCTACCTCAGGGAAGCTGGAGCCGGCTGGCGACGGTCCATCTCTCCTCAGAGAGTAGCAGAAGTCGTGACAATTGTGAGCCAGCAGGACCTATTTCAGTGTGAAGGTCATCTCAAGCATGACGCGTACCGCGACCGGCTTGCCATCCTTGGTTCCTGGCATGAATTTCCAGTGAGACGCGGTCTCCATCGCCCTACGGTCGAGGCCGTAGTCGGGTCGATGGATTTGAAGATCTGCACGCCTGGCAAGGTGACGTCGTCATTGCCGGTTTCATAGATCGTGGATTGCGTCTGCAGCGGCGCGAACATGGGCAGGCGATCGGGTCAGGCGAGAGGTGTTGCCGACGGGGATACGAATCGAGAGCGCCAGGCCGGCGCCGCAGATCAGGATCGCGGCCAACACCAGCAGGCCCGCCGAGAACGTGCCCGTGGCGTCGCGGATCCATCCCATCAGGAAGGGCCCGACGAAGCCGCCGATGTTGCCGACAGAATTAACGAGCGCAATGCCGCCCGCCGCGGCCGTGCCTCGGAGGAACGCGGTCGGCAGCGTCCAGAACGGACCGAGCGTGCCCCAAATGCCAAAGGCCGCGATGGAAAGCGTGGCCAGCGCAAACACCGGCGTCGCCGGGGCGAGCACGGTCAGGACGAAGCCTGCAGCGCCAATCAGGCACGGACCAGCGACATGCCAGCGCCGTTCACCCGTGCGATCGGAATGCGATCCGACGACGATGAGTCCGATGGTGGCGGAGATATAGGGGATCGCCGACAGCAGCACCACCATCGCCGATCCGTATCCGCTCGCCGATTGCAGAATCTGCGGCAGCCAGAAGCTGATCCCATAAAACGCGATCACGATGCAGAAATAGGGCAGGGACACGAGCCACAGGCGCGCGCTCTTCAGCGCGGCTCCGAGCGTGACGATCGAGTGTGATTCGTGCGCGTGTTCGGTGTCCATTTCGCGCGTCAGCCACTCGCGCTCTTCAGCGGTCAGCCACTTCGCGTCGCGAGGACGCTCCGTGAGATACAGCAAGACGATCGGCGCGAGGAGAATCGCCGGCACACCTTCGATCAGGAACAGCCATTGCCATCCCGCCAATCCGAAGCCGCCGTGCAATTGCAGGATGGCGCTCGAAATCGGCGCGCCGATGACCCCGGCCATCGCGGTGGCGGTCATGAACAGCGCCACGGCGCGGGCGCGTTCGCGCGCCGGGAACCACTGCGTGAGGTAGAGGATCAGGCCGGGAAAGAATCCGGCTTCGGCGGCGCCGAGCAGGAAGCGCAGCGTGTAAAAACGCCAGGGGCTGTCCACGAAGATCATCGCCGTGGAGATCACGCCCCACGTCAGCATGATGCGGGCGATCCAGACGCGCGCGCCGACCCGCGCCAGCATCAGGTTGCTCGGCACCTCGAGCAGCGTGTAGCTGATGAAGAAGATGCCCGACCCCAACCCATAGATCGCGGCCGTGAACCCGAGGTCGCGGTTCATGTCGATGGCGGCAAAACCCACATTGACGCGATCCAGGTAGGCGACCACGTAAAGCAGGAACAGGAAGGGGATCAGCCGCCAGCGGACTTTTGTCAGCGCGGATGTGGCGATTGGATCGGGCAAGGGTGAGCAGATTCTGCATCAAAACGCCATGTTAAGGGGTCAGACCCGTAGACAAGTGGCGGAAGCAGTAGACAAGTGGCGGAACCTGCCGGGGCGCCGCACCGTAGACTCTCGTAGCCATGGACCGACTGCTCCAAGACCTCAGATTTGCCGGACGACTGCTGTGGAAGGATCGCAGTTTCTCTCTGACGACAATTGCGACCCTGGCCCTCTGCCTGGCGGCAAATGTGGCGATCTTTGCCGTGGTCAACGGCGTCCTCCTCAAGCCGCTGCCATTTCCCGAGCCGGACCGGCTCGTCAGGCTGTTCAACAAATACCCCGGCGCCGGCGTGGATGCCGGTGGCGCCAATGGCGTGCCGGACTATTTCGATCGGCGCAAGGGCATGCCGGCTCTCGAGGAGACGGCCCTGTTCCGCGAAAACGGCGTCACCGTCAGCGGCAACGGGCTTGGCGAAGCGGAACGGCTCACCTCGTTGCAAGTCACGCCGTCGTTCTTCAAGGTGTTGCGGACGCAGCCGTATCGCGGGCAACTCTTCACCGATGCGCAAGGTGAGCTCGGCCAGGAAAAGGTCGTCATCCTGACACACGGGTTGTGGCAGCGCCTGTTTGGCGGTCGCGACGATGCCATTGGACAGGACGTTCGGCTGGGTGGTGAGCCCTACAAAGTGGTGGGCGTCCTCGCACCGGGCTTCGTGTTTCTCAATCCCGATGTCCAACTACTGCGTCCCGCGGCCTTCACACCCCGGGAGAAGTCGGATGAGTCGCGGCACAGCAACAACTGGCAGCAGTTCGGCCGGCTGAAACCAGGTGCGACGCTGCAACAAGCGCAGAGCCAACTCGATGCGATCAACGCCGCGAACCTCGAACGCTTTCCGCAGTGGCGCGAGATCCTCAAGAACGCGCGCTTCAGCAGCGAGGTCACCGACTTCAAGCAGAACCTGATCGCCGATCGCAAGTCGACGCTGACGATGCTGTGGGGCGGCGCGATCTTCGTGTTGCTGATCGGCTGCGTCAACGTGGCCAACCTGGTGCTGGTCCGGTCCACGTCGCGCATTCGCGAGCTCGCCACGCGCCATGCGATGGGCGCCACGTTCGGCCGCCTCTCGCGACAGGCCCTGACGGAGTCGACGTTGTTGTCGCTACTGGGCGGATTGGCCGGCCTCGGCCTCGGCTGGTGGGCGCTGAAGGCGGCGCCGTTTTTCGGATTCGATAAGCTGCCGTCGGGCACCGGCCTTTCGCTCGATGCGCCGGTGATCGGCTTCACGCTCCTCCTGATTCTCGTTGTCGGCCTCGGCGTCGGCATGATTCCGGTCGTCGCCATGCGGCGCGCGAACATGGCTCAGGTGATTCGTGAAGAGGGCAGGAGCGGCACGCAGGGACGCGGACCGCGATTGATGCGCCGCGTCCTTGTCACGAGCCAGGTCGCGTTTGCGCTGATGCTGTTGATCGGCGCCGGCGTGCTGCTCGCCAGTTTCGAGCGGGTACTGACGATCGATCCCGGGTATCGGACCGGCAACGTCCTGACCGGCACGATCAGCATGCCGGCATCGCGATACAAGGATGATGCGGCGTTGCGGACCACCACCGCGCGCATGCTCGAACGGCTGCGCGCGATCCCCGGTGTGACCGCGGCGGGCATGACGACCACGCTGCCATTCAGCGGCAACTACAACGACAGCGTGATCCTCGCCGAGGGCTATCAAATGCAACCGGGCGAGTCGCTGATTTCACCGAGCCAGGTGGTGGCGACCGAGGGCTACTTCGAAACGATGGGGGCGACGCTGGTTGCGGGCCGCCTCTTTAACGCCGCTGATGATGAGACGCATCCCAGGGTGATGGTGATCGACAACCGCCTGGCGCGGCGCTTCTGGCCGAACGGCGATGCGCTCGGGAAACGGATGTATTTTCCGTCGGACATCAACAACCTGATGACCAAGCCGAAACCCGATCAGCTGATGACGATCGTCGGCATCATCGAACCGATGCGGCTGCGCGCGCTCGTCGATACGCAGGCGCAGAAGACCGGGGCGTACTTCTTCCCGTTCGCGCAATCCACGGCGCGCACGCTCGGCGTCGCGATTCGGACGACGCAATCGCCGGAATCGATTTCCCAATCGGTGCGACGCGAAATTGCGCAGATCGATCCGGAGATGCCGTTCTACGGTTCACGGACGCTCGAGGATCGCGTGTCGAGATCGCTGATGGACCGCCGTACGCCGATGATTCTCGCGACGGGCTTCGCGGGCGTGGCGTTGTTTCTCGCCGCGATCGGCATCTACGGCGTGCTCGCGTATCAGGTGTCGCAGCGCCGCCGCGAGATCGGCATCCGCATGGCGCTGGGCGCGGCCTCCGGCAACATCTTCAACCTGGTCCTGCGCGAGGGCAGCCTGATCGTTGGACTGGGTGCGGTGTGTGGACTGGTCGGCGCGTTCTTCCTGCGCCAGACGTTGCAGGCGCAGTTGTATGAGACCGGCGCGATGGACCCGCGCGTCGTGGCCGGCGTCGCCGCGGTCTTGATCGTGGTGGCGATGATCGCGTGCGTGTTGCCCGCTCGTCGAGCGGCAAGGACGGATCCGTTGATTGCGTTAAGTGATCAATAGGTCTTAGGGGCCTAGGGTCTTAGGGGCTTAGGGGCTTAGGGGCTTAGGGTCTTAGGGGCCTAGGGTCTTAGATGTCGATCACTCCGAGCCGGAGGCCTCGTTGCACGGCTTCGGTGCGAGTCGAGACACCCAGCTTGCCGAAGATCGACGCCAGGTGAAACTTCACCGTGTGCTCGCTGATCGCCAGCGCTTGCGCGATGTCGCGATTATGAAGACCGTCCGCGACCAGGACCAGCACCTCGAGCTCGCGTGACGTCAAGTCCTCGATCAGATCGTGGTCTTGTCCGGGCCCGCGGGGAAGCGTGATCACAGCTTCCGCCAACTCGGCGCGCTCGACGAGTTCAAGATTGGAATCGGCCATCAGCCGTTCACGCAGCGCGTCACGATCGTCTGACGCGCGGCCGCCGAGAAACACTCGCAGAAGAGGCACTATCCCCTGGGTGTTGGACGCTCCGCGACCGTCACGGTTACATCAACCGCCGATGTGCCACGAATCACGGTGATCGGCACGGCCGTACCGACGCGATTCCCGCGCAACCGCGTCACGAGCTCTTCAGCATCCGCGATCGATTCACCGCCAAAGCCGACGATCACATCGCCGACGAGCAGCCCGCCTGCCTCAGCGGGACTCTTGTCCGCGACGTGGCTGATCAGCAACCCGAAGTTCTGCGAGCGGCCCGCGCGCTGACGCTCGGGCAGCGGGACCGGGAACGAGCTGACGCCGAGGAAGCCCTGGCGTGTTCCGCCATTGGAGGCGACCGTCGTCGCCGCGGCCCACGCGATCGATGCGGGGATCACGACCGTCGTTCCACGAATCGCCATCGATGTGACGATGCCAAGCGCCTTGCCGGAGGCGTCGATCAGCGCGCCGCCATTGAGCGCGCCGTGCGGAGCCAGCTGGATGCGAATCACTCGATCGATGGACGAGGCGCGTCCCGTGCGGAGCGGTCCGCCGACGACGGCGACCGGCGCGAACGCGGCCATGACGCCGCCGCTCCACGTGCGTCCGATCGCGACGCCGAGTTCGCCGGGTCCGGGTTCATCGGCCGCGATCAGCGCCGGACGATTGAGGCCCTCGACGCGGATGATGGTGAGGCCGATGTTGGCGGCGCGGCCAAGCACCGTGCCTTCGACGGGCTGGCCGTCTCCGGCGAGCACCGCAACCTTGTCGTCGTCGGTGGCCGCGGGCGTGGCGATCAGGCTGTCGGCGATCACGAGGCCGGCGGCGACGCGGCGGCGGCCGTGGACCTGCACGATCGACGGCGCGGCCTTGTCAACGGCGGTCTTGATCTCTTGTGAGAGTGAAGTCCATGTGTTCATGTCTCCACGATATGCAACCCGCCGCGCGCGGACATCAGCCGAACGGCTAGTGGCCGAAGGCTGAAGGCCGACGGCTGAAGACGATAGAATTCAGAGAGATGAGCTTGTCCGAAACGTCCGCCCTGGTCACCGCCCTTCAACAAGAACTCCGCCGTGTCATCGTCGGACAAGACGAGGTGATCGAAGAGATCCTCACGGCGTTCCTGGCCGGCGGCCATTGCCTGCTGCGCGGCGTGCCGGGATTGGCGAAGACGCTGCTGATCAAGACGCTCGCCGATGCGGTGCACCTCAAGTTCAGCCGCATCCAGTTCACGCCGGACCTGATGCCGTCGGACATCATCGGCACGGAAGTGATTGAAGAGGATCGCGCCACCGGGTCGCGCTCGATCCGCTTCATGCCGGGGCCAATCTTCGCCAACATCATCCTGGCGGACGAGATCAACCGCACGCCTCCGAAGACGCAGGCGGCCTTGCTCGAGGCGATGCAGGAGTACCAAGTCACGGTTGGCGGCGTGCGCCATCAACTGGATCGACCGCTGTTTGTGCTGGCGACGCAGAATCCCATCGAGCAGGAGGGCACGTATCCGCTCCCGGAAGCGCAACTCGATCGCTTCATGTTGAACGTGGTGATCGGCTATCCGACCGCGGCCGACGAGCGCACGATCATCGCGCAGACGACGACCGGCGCGGAGCAGAAGGCGACGGCCGTCGCGACCGGCGACCAGATCGAGCGCGCGCGGATGCTGGTGCGCGACATCGTCGCTGCCGACAACGTGGTGGACTACGCGACGCGACTCGTCCGCGCCACGCGCCCTGCCGGTGATGAAGCGGATCGCGTGCCCGAGTTCGTGAAGCAATGGGTCCGATGGGGCGCCGGCCCTCGAGCGGGGCAGTCGCTGCTGCTGGCCGGCAAGGCCCGAGCGGTGTTGAAGGGGCGACCGGCCGTCTCGCTCGACGATATCCGCGCCGTGGCGCCGCCGGTGCTGCGTCACCGCATCCTCGTGAACTTCCAGGCCGAGGCCGACGGCATCGACGCCGAACAGATCGTGTCGCGCCTGCTGACGACGGTCGTATGAACGCCCGTCCGAACGCCCGTTAGCCATGTCGAGGTCGCACGTCGTCTCGTCGTCGGAACTTCAGTCGCTGCGCGACCTGGAGTTGATGACGAAGGCGACCGTCGAAGGCCTGCGGCAAGGGCTGCATCGCAGTCCATTTCATGGATACAGCGCGGAGTTCAGCCAGTATCGGCATTACCGTCCCGGCGATGACCTGAAATACGTCGACTGGAAGGCGTTCGCGCGGACCGATCGGATCTACACGAGGCAGTTTCGCGAGACGACGAACCTGTCGGCGCTGTTCGTCATCGACGTCAGCCGGTCGATGGACTTTCCAGGGGACAGGGTTCAGGGATCGGGGATCGGGGATCGGGGATCAGGGATTCAGACGAAGTTCGAGTTGGCGCGAACGGTGACGGCGGTGTTCGGCACACTGGTGCTCGATCAAGGTGATGCGGCCGGCGTGCTGGCGGTTGACGATCGCGCGCATTACGTGCCGCCCCGCAGCGGGCATCATCACCTGCGCGTGTTTCTCTCGGAACTGGCGGCGCTCCAGCCGCAAGGCGCGGTGTCGATCGCGGACGCGTTGAAGCGCGCCTCGACGGTCCTCAAGCGCCGGGGCGTCGTAATCGTGGTCTCCGACCTTTATGAAGACGCAGCGGCCCTGCCGGAGATCAGGCGTCTCGCGCGGATGGGCCACGACGTGGTCGTGGTGCATACGCTGTCGCGGGAAGAGCTGACGCTCGAGGTGGGGGGTGCCGCCGAGTTCGTCGATCTCGAGAGCGGGCGGACGCTGATGGTGCAGCCGCCGGCCGCGCGTGACTCGTACGTGTCGGCCATCACGACCTGGCTCGCGACGGTCGAACAGCAACTGCGGCGCGAGGGCATCGACTACCTGCGCCTCATCACGGCCGAGTCATTGGAGCCCGCGCTCCGCCGCTTCCTCGTCGGCCGCCGAGGTCCGGCCTGACGATGTCCGTGTCATGGATCGCGCCGTTCGCGTTGATCGGGGCTGGCCTGATCGCGTTGCCAATCGCGATTCACCTGCTGGTGCGGCAACACGCGCGATCGCTGCCGTATCCGTCGCTGCGATTCCTGCGCGAAACACAGTTGGCGGCATTTCGCCGCCGGACGATCCAGGACGCCGGCCTGCTGTTGTGCCGCGGCGCGATCGTGGCTGTGGCCGCGATGGCGCTGGCCGGCCCGGTCTTCCAGACGCCCTCGCGCACGGCCGGCGCCGCGAAGCGCACCTCGCGCGCGATCGTGCTGATGAATCCGGTTGAAGAGACGGTTGCATCCCAACTCAAGAGCGATGCGTTTGCCTCCGCATCATTCGCGCGTCGGGTGATGGCGGATGCGATCGCGGATGCGATCCGCTGGCTGGATCAACAGCCGGCCTCCGCTCGAGAAATCGTCATTGCCGGCGCGCTCCGGCGGGGATCGATCACGGATGGGGATGTGGCGGCGATTCCCGGCGGCATCGGCATCCGTTTTCGAATGGTCGCGAGCCCCGCACCAACCGACGTGACCTGGCCGATCCTGGCGCGTCGAAATGGAACCGTGGTGCGAATCGATCGCGCGGTACATCTCGAGAGCGATGCGACCCGCGTGACCGATGGAAACGCCACTCCGGTCAGGCCCGATCTCATCTCGATTACCGCCAGGCCCGAGGATCAATCGCTGGCAGATGCCGCGTTGCGAGCGGCGCTGGACGCGGGTGTGCCCTGGCACGATTTCGAAAAGCAGGTCGCCCTCACGTGGGATGCAGCCCCGACGCCTCCATCTTCCGCGGCCGATGCCGTGATGGCGGCACTGTCTGAAGCCGCCGGTCGTGACGATCGGTTCGAGCCTGTCGCGATCGCAACAGCGCAGTTGGATAAGTGGTCGCGCCCCCCTGGTCCGGTCAGCGCGCGACCCGGTGATGAAGGCGACCGCCGCTGGCTGTGGGCGATCGTGCTGCTGCTGATCGCCCTCGAGACGTGGATGCGCCGGAATCGATCGCAAGCGGTGACGCAAATTACCGAGGCGGAGGCGCGCGTTGCCTGAGCTCACGCTTGCTACCGTTCTCGATCGTGTGCGCCGGCGTTCGCAGATGCGATCGACCGCGCTGGCCCTCGCGCTCGGCGGCGCGGTGTTCGCCTTGTCGTCCGTGCTTGGCGTGATCCTTGGCGTCACGCGATCGCCCTCGCTCTGGATGGCCGCCCTCGCCGGCGCCGTTGCGGCGGTGGCGTCATGGCTTCGCGGGCAACGTCTGTCGCCGGTGGATGCGGCCGTGATGATCGAACGCGTCACGCCCGCGCTCGACAACCTGGTCGTGACGGCGGCCGAATTGGCATCGCGCCCTCGTCCGGTTCGGAGCGGCATTCGTGACGAGATCGATCGGCAAGTGACGGAACGGCTGCGATTGGTGGATCCAGCCAGGGTCGTCCCCCTTGTTCAACCGGTGATGGCTGCGGCGATCGTCTTGGCGGGCTGCGTGTTGCTGGCAGGAGCGAACGATCGAGTTCTGCCTCTTCGGAGCGGCGTGGCGCCCTTGGATGCCGCCGAAACGCTCCGCGACGGCCGCTTCACCGTCACGATCTCGCCGCCGGCCTATCTCAAGCGCAGTGTCGAGGTGAAATCGGAGCCGGTCCAGATCTCGGTGATCGCCGGCAGCCGCGTGCGCATCGAGGCCGGCCAGGCGACGATTCGCGACTGGGTGGCCTCGTCCTCAGAAGGAATCGAGATTCGTCCGGATCAACAGACGGCACCGCGTTTTCTATCGGTCATCGTCGTGCCGGACGCGCCGCCGCAACTGCGAATTGTCGCGCCCGGAAAGGACCTGGCGATGGTCGAGGCAACGGGCACGCTTGCGGTCAATATCGAGGGTCGTGACGATCTCGGACTTGGCACGTTGGCGCTGCGGTTCACCAGGGCATCCGGCGGCGGCGAGAATGTCGCGTTCACCGAGGGCGACGTGCCGCTGGCGATCGAGCGGCGCAACGATCGGCAGTGGTTCGGCCGCGCCACGCTTCCACTCGGGACGATGGGGCTCGCGGACGGCGACATTCTCGTCTACCGCGCCATCGCGCGCGATATCAATCCGCAAGGAACACCCGTTCAGTCGGAGCAATACCTGGTCGAGATCGGTAAGGCTGCCGTGCTCGCCGACGGCGGATTCGCGTTGCCGGCCGAAGAGAAGAAGTACGCCATCAGCCAGCAGATGGTGATCTACAAGACCGAGCAACTCCTGAACGCAAGAATGTTGAAAGCGGGGGCTGCCCCCAATTCGACCATCGCGCTTGAGCAGGCGCAGGCGATTGCGGTCGAGCAGCGGATGGTGCGCGCCGAAGTGGTGTTCCTGGGCGGCGGGGAAGTCGAAGACGAGCTCGAAGAGGCGGCGCGCTCCGATGAGTTGACCGAAGGCCGCCTGCAGAACACCGGCCGCGCGGAGATGCTCAAGGCGATCAATGCGATGTCGCGCGCCGAGGCGCAACTGAATGAAGGCCAGGTCACCGCGGCGCTGGTGTTCGAACGCGACGCGCTCGCGAGCCTGGAACGCGCGCTCGATCGCCGCCGTTACTTCCTGCGCACGCTGCCCGATCGATCGCGCATCGACACCACGCGACGCCTGACCGGCGAGCGTCGCGAGGCGCGCAACTGGCTGCGCGAGCCGTCCTCGGTCGAGGCCCAGGCGTCCTTCGCGGCCGAACGCGCGATCATGCGCCGGCTGGCGGCGGCCGAGGGGACCGGCGATGGACTGGATGCCTCGCTGGCCGCGGGAGTGGCCGCGATCGATCCGTCATCACGCGAGTTGCAACAAGCCGCGGTCGCGATCGCCTCCGCCACGAGCGCGTCCGCCCGTCACGCCGCCCTTCAGTCCGCCATGACGGTGGTCACGACTCATGCGATCAAGACCCTGTCGTCGTCCACGGCCATCGATGCGCAGAGCCACCCGCTCGCCGGCAAGCTGGCCGACGAATTGGGGAAGAAGCAGTGAATGCGGTTCTGCGATCGATCGCGATCGTCATCGCGATTCTCGGCGCGATCGATCCCGCCTGGTCGATCAGCCGTCCGGTTCCTCAGCGGCTGATTGCGATCCGGATGACCTCGTCGCCGTCGGCGGCGATCGAGGCCGCGCTCCGCGACAACCTGCGGGGATGGGACGTCGTCACGCGCGAGGCGGCTGCGCGCGTGCCATGCGAACGTGAGGAGCGCTGCGTCGTGATCGCCGATGGGTCGATCGATGCCGCGATTCCGCCGGACCTCGTCAACCCGATCTCGCTCATCAAGATGACGTCGACGGATGGTCCGAACGTCAGCGTCCGCTCGGTCAACGTGTCGCGCACGCACCAGGCGGCGTCAGGCATCGCGCGCGTTGAGCTATCGGGGCGTGGCGTGGACGGCAAGCGGTCAGAGATTCGAGTGATCGACGGCGCCGCCGTGGTCGGCTCGGCGATGCACACGTGGACGGCGCCCACCGCAACCGTGGATGTGCCCTGGTGGCCGATCGATGCCGGCGCGCGCGCCTTGCGCGTGGAAGCGGTGCCCATCGAAGACGAACAGACGACGATCGATAACCAGGTCGACGCCGGCGTCAGCATCGAGACGACGACGTCTCCGGTGCTGATCTTCGATACGCGTCCCTCGTGGGGCAGCACGTTCGTGCGGCGCGCGCTTGAAGACGACGCGCGATTCACGGTGGGATATCGCGCCCGGCTGGCCCCGGCGTTGTCGGCCGGCACCGCCAACGGCCGCCTCGATGCGGCGACGCTCGATGTCGCTTCAGCCGTCGTGATCGGCGGACCTGATGCACTGACCGAAGCCGATGTGCAGTTGCTCGATCAATATGTGCGTGTCCGCGGCGGCACGCTGATCCTGTTACCTGAACGCGTTCCTTCGGGACCTTCGACGCGCTTGCTCGGCACTGGCTGGACGGAACACCTGATCGCCGCGCCAGAACCTGTCGGCGTCCTTCACGCGACCGAGATCCTGCGTCTCGACCAGCCGCCCGTAGCCGCAACCCTGATCGCGCGCTCCGGGTCCGCCGGCGCGATCGTGTCCATGCCGTCGGGCAGTGGCCGCATCATCGTCTCCGGCGCGATGGATGCGTGGCGCTTCCGGCAACTCGACTCCAATCAGTTCGACGCGTTCTGGCGATCCTTGATCGCTGAAGGCGCCGCTCAAGGGGCGGGACTGCAATTGCGCTTCGATCGTTCCCTGGCCGCCGTGGCATCTCGCGTGGCCTTCACGCTTCGCGATCAACGCATGGCGCCGTGGTCATCGACCGACGCGAACGCGACGGTCACGTGCGGCGACGGCACGGCGTCCGCCATCCGGTTGTGGCCGGCGGGCGGCGTGGGGGAGTTCACGGGTGAGGTGTCGCTGCCGTCCGCCAGTTCGTGCACGATCGACGCCGCCATCGGCGATCGCCATGTCTCCGGCTCAGTTGCCGCGTTGCCGCGGCCACGGCTCGGGATCGAACAGACCCTGGCCAGACTCGAGAGGCCGATCGCGCACTCAGGCGGAGCGATCGTGCTCGCCGGTGACGAAGCGACCCTCGCGCGCGCGATTCAGCAGGCTTCGTCGTCTGCGCCGGTGATGACCGCCGTTCATCCCATGCGCGCCGGCTGGTGGATCGTGCCGTTCGCCGGATGTTTATCGATCGAATGGTGGCGACGGCGTCGCAACGGATTAAGGTAAAGTTAAGGACCTCATGGCTTACTCGAGAGACGAAATCAAGCAGATCACCGACAAGGTCTTGAACTTGTGCAAGGCCGACGGTGTGGAAATCCGATTTTCCGGTGGCGAACGCTCCGCGACGCGCTACGCGAACTCGAGCATCACCGCCAACATGATCGAACACGACCAGGAAGTGTCGATCACCGTCCGCTACGGCCAGAAGACGGCCAGCGCGACAACCCACCAGGTGGATGATGCGTCGCTCAAGAGCACCATCGACGCGGTGCAGGCGCTGGCGCGGCGCAAGCCGGACAATCCGGAACTGATGCCGCTCGTCAAGCCGCCGCAGAATTACGTCGAGATCGATGCGGCGCTGCCGTCGGCGGTGAATTTCGGGCCGGCCGAGCGCGCCAAGATGGTCAAGATCAGCACCGACATTTGCGAGAAGCGCGGGGTGCTCGGCGCCGGATTCATTCCCAAGTTCGACTGGGTCGAAGCAACCGCGAACAGCGAAGGTCTCTTCACTTATTTCCACTACGCCGACGCCAGCTTCATCCTGACGTGCCGCACGCCCGATCAAACCGGCTCCGGCTGGGCGGGCACGACCGGCGTCAAGGACATCAAGAACATCGACGCGGAAATGCTGACCAACGTCGCCGCCGACAAGGCGTTGAAGTCGCAGAAGCCGAAGGCGCTCGAGCCCGGTAACTACACGGTGATCCTCGAGCCGCGTCCGGCAGCCCGCTACCTCTCGCTGATGCTCGGCGCTCTCAATGCGCGCGGCGCCGAAGAAGGGCGCAGCTTCATGAGCGGCAAGCAGCGCGGCGAAACGCGCCTTGGCGAAAAAGTGTTCGGCGACAACTTCACGCTGCGCAGCGAAATCGGCAACCCGATCCTGCGCCAGTCACCGATCGGACAGGACGGCCTTGCCGCCAGGCCGATCACCTGGGTCGAGAAGGGCGTCGTCAAGAACCTCTTCTACGATCGCTTCTGGGCGCAGAAGCAGAAGAAGGACGCCACCGCGACCACGCCGGGCATGTCCCTGGTAATGGAGGGCGGCACGATGTCGATGCAGGAGATGATTCGCACCACCAAGCGCGGCCTGCTGGTGTCGTTCTTCTGGTACATCCGGCCCGTCGACAACATGACGCTGCTCAACACCGGCATGACCCGCGACGGATTGTTCCTGATCGAAAACGGCGAGATCGTCGCGCCGGTGCAGAACTTCCGGTGGAACGAATCGCCGGCGGTGAGCTTCAACAACATCACCGGGCTCGGGCCGTCGATCCCGATGCATACGGGCGAGGCCTACGACAATCCCGGCACGGCATTGGTGCCGGCGATGCGCCTCGAAGATTTCACCATGACGTCGATTTCACCGGCTGTGTAGAGCGTAGAGGCGGGTCTTCAGACCCGCCTGGAGACGAGCATGAAACGTAGAGAATTCGTCCGTAACCTCAGCGCCACCGGCGTGGCCCTGTATGCCAGCGACCTCGTTGGCGATCTGATCGCCCAGTCGCCGAAGGCGCGCGTCATGGACTCGAAGTTCAAGGGCATGTCCGACGTCGCGCTCAGCGAAGCCAAGCGGCTCGGCTGCACCTACGCCGACATCCGCTTCACGCGCAACGTCAACGACAGCGTCGCGGTGCGCGACCGCATCGTCACCGACTCGTTCGGCTTCGGCGCCGGCGGGCTCGAGACCAGTGCCGGCTTCGGCGTGCGCGTCATTCACAGCGGCGTCTGGGGTTTTGCCAGCAGCCCGTTCGTCACCGAAGGTGAGATCAGGAAGATCACCGCGCAGGCGACCGAAGTGGCCAAGGCGAGCGCGATCAGCAAGCGCTTCGAAGTGAAGCTGTCGCCGGTCGAGGCGTATCAGGACTACTGGGCCGTGCCGGTCAAGCAGAAGCCCGACGACGTGCCGCTCGACGACAAGATCGCGTTCCTGATGAAGATCAACGAAGCGGCGCTCAAGGTGCCGGGCGTGATCCGCGTCCAGTCGAGCATGGCGTTCGACTACGAATGGAAGTACCTCGCCACCTCCGAAGGCTCGTATCTCGAGCAGGAGATCTGGCGCACGCTGCCGGGATTCACCGTCACCGCGCTCAAGAACGGCAAGTCCAAGTCGCGCACCTTCTCGGTGGCGCCCAAGTCGGCGGGCTACGAAGTCGTGCTCGAAGCAAAGATGCTCGAGAACGTCGAGCGCATCGCCAACGAAGCCGTCGAGCACTGCACCGCGCCGCCGGCCGGCGTCGGCCTCAAAGACCTGATCATGACCCCCGCCCACGCGATGCTGACCATCCACGAGATCGTCGCGCATCCCACGGAACTCGATCGCGTCGTCGGCTACGAAGCCAACTACGCCGGCACCAGCTTCGTGAAGAAGGAAGACATCGGCAAGCGGGTGATGGGCTCGAAGCTGTTCAACGTCACCTGCGATCGCACCATCGAAGGCGGCATGTGCACCGTCGGCTACGACGACGACGGCGTGAAGTCGCAGCGCTGGCCGATCATCAAGGAAGGCCTGCTGGTCGATCTGCAGACCAACCGCGAGACCGCGCACTACATCAACCAGAACTTCTCGCGCGGCTGCACCTTCGCCACGTCGTGGCGCAACTATCCGTTCCTGCGCATGCCGAACGTCCACGTCGAACCGGGCCCGGCCGGATCGCCGACGCCCGAGCAGATCATTGCCGACACCAAGGACGGCATCCTGATCGACGGCCGCGGCAGCTACTCGATCGATCAGCAGCGCTTCAACGGGCAGTTCGGCGGCGACGCGTTCTGGGAGATCAAAGACGGCAAGAAGACGCGCATGTTGAGCGACGTCACCTACAACGCGATCACCACCGATTTCTGGCAGAACCTCGATGCGACCTCGGGGAAGGAGTCGTGGGAAATGCACGGCACCACCGGCGACGCCAAGGGCCAGCCGACCCAGATCAATCATCCCTCCCACGGCTCGCCGTGGGTGCGCATCCGCCGGATTATGGTGGGAGCGGCGTACAGCTGACGCAATGCAACTGATCATCGAGCCGGATGAAGGCGTCGCGCCGCTGATCGAGGCGATCGGCCGCGCCAAGAAAAACATCGACATCGTCATCTTCCGGTTCGACGTCGATGCGATCGAGAAGGCCCTGACCGACGCGGTCGAGCGCGGCGTCGCCGTGCGGGCGCTGATCGCGCACACCAACCGCGGCGGCGAGAGCAAGCTGCGCAAGCTCGAGAGCCGGCTGTTGAAGCTCGGCGTGACGCTGTCGCGCACCGCCGACGACATGGTCCGCTATCACGGGAAGCTGCTGGTCATCGATCGCAAGAAGGCGTTCGTGCTGGGGTTCAACTACACCCACCAGGACATCGAGAAGAGCCGCAGCCTCGGCCTGGTCACCCGCAATCCCAAGATCGTTCGCGACCTGCTGAAGATCATCGAGGCCGATCACAATCGCACCGACCTGGCGATCAGCTCGTCACGCGTCGTCGTCAGCCCCGAAAACGCGCGCGAGCGCCTGGCGGCGTTCATCTCCCAGGCGCGGCGGGAGCTGCTGATCTATGACGTCGGCGTCACCGACGACAAGATGATCGCGCTGTTGAAGGCGCGCGCCGAGGCCGGCGTGAAAATCAGGGTGCTGGGCGGCGTCGAGAGGAAATGGGCGCACGAGCTGTCGTGGCGGATCCGCGAGTTCACGTCGATGCGGCTCCACGTGCGCTGCATGATTGCCGATCGCAAGACCGCCTTCGTCGGCAGCCAGAGCCTCCGCAAGCTGGAGCTCGATCATCGCCGCGAGGTCGGGATCATCACCAAGGATGAGCGCACCGTCCGCAAGATGGCGGCGGTGTTCGAGACCGACTGGAAGAAGAACCGCGACTAGCGGTTCGGGGGCTGCGGCTGGCCGGCCGGCGACGCGACCGGCGGCGGCAGGATCACGCAGAAGGTGGTCCCGGTCCCTTCGGTCGATTCGACGGTGATCACCCCGTTGATCGCGGTGATGCAGTCATCCACGATCGCCAGGCCAAGCCCGACACCCCCGACGTCCAGGTCCGCGCGATCGGCATGCGCTCGCGTGAATCGCCGGAAGATCTGCGAGATGCGATTGGCGGGAATGCCGATGCCGTTGTCGCGGACACAGATTTCGCAATCACCGTTCTCGAGCAGCCGCGCGCTGATCTCCACGATCGGCTTCGGTTTGTGGGGGTCGGCGTATTTGATCGCGTTCGACAGCAAGTTGACGAGCGCCAGCTCGAGCCGGCCGACGTCGACGACCAGCTTGGGCATGTCCTCGGCGATGAGGATCTCCACGCCGCGGGCATCGGCCATCTCGCGCAGTTGACGCGCCGCCTCGGTGGCGACCGCGGTTATCGACACGTCCTGCTGGCTGGGATTGTCGGCATCGTCGATCCGCGCGAGGCGTTCCAGCTTGTAGGTCATTTCGACCAGGCTGGTGACGTTGCGGGCGATCAATTCCACCGTCTGGGCGCGTTGGGGCGGCTGCAGACCGGGCAGCCGCAACAGCGACACGGCGGTGGAGATCGGCGCCAGCGGCTGGCGCCACTCATGCGTGGCCATGCGCGTGAACTGCCGCAGACGCTCGGCCTGATCGGTGATTGTTTCCGTGTAGAGCCCGACAAAGGTCTCCACCGTTTCCTGTGTCAGCACGCCGACGGCATGGTGCAGGCGCGACACCACGGCTACGCACTCGGCGGGCGGCGGTGTCAGCAACAGGCGGATCGATTCATCTTCGACGAACCGCAACAGGATGCCGCCCAGTAACTGGTATTCGCGCAACACCTGGTGCAACGACGCGCGCTGCTGATGGCGCAGCGTGCCGAGCTCGCGCGCCTTTTCGACGACGTGCGTGTTGGCGGCGATGGCTTCTTCTTCCGGCGCCTTCAAGTACGCGCTGATGTCGACGATCAGCGAGGGAATGTGATCGAGCAGGCTGTCACTCGGGAAGACTTCGTTGGCGCCGACCGGCAGCAGGTCGCGCAGGCGCGCGAACCAGCGGGCAGCCAGGAGCGCGTGTTCGGCCGCGATGCGATCGGCAATCGCGTCGGAATATCCGGTCGTGATCATTGTGTGCTGAGGCAGGGGCACAGCGATTATCGAACGCCGCCGTCGAGGATGCAACCTGAGCCGTGATGATCAGCGCGAGCGTGTGGCATCCGCTGCCAGCAGGTCTTCGAGTGTCTGCAGCAGGATGTCGGGATTGAGCGGCTTGGCGAGGTGTTCGCGGAAGCCCGCCGCCAGGGCTTTATCCCGATCCGCGCGGCTGGCATACGCCGTCAGGGCGATCGTCGCCGACGGCATGCGCGCGCCGAGACGATCCTTCATCAGCGTCATCAGCGTGTAGCCGTCCTGGCCCGGCATCGCGATGTCGCTGACCAGCGCATCGAGGGTCGCGCCGTCGACCTTCCGCAGCGCATCGGCCACCGAGACGGCGCCGATCGCCTTGGCGCCGGCCATCGTCAACGTCGATTGCAGCAGCTCGAGCGTATCGGGATCGTCCTCGACGACCAGCACCACGGCCTTCATCAATGAGGTGACCCGCGGGCGTGGCGGTGCGCCGGCGGCCACGGCAACCGTCTGACGACGCACCGGCAGGCTGACGGTTAGCGTGGCGCCTCGACCCGGACCGTCGCTCATCACCGACACGGTGCCGCCGTGCATCTCCGTCAATTGGCGGACGATCGTCAGGCCAATGCCGAGGCCACCATGCGTGCGGGTGCTCGCGGCGTCGGCCTGGCGGAAGGGCTCGAACATGAAGGGCAGGAACTGGGGCTCGATGCCGGCGCCGGTGTCGCGAACCTCGATCGTGTCCACCGAATTGGCGCGCGCGATCGACACGGTCACCGAGCCTTGCCCCGGTGTAAAACGAACCGCGTTGGTGATCAGGTTCCACAACACCTGCTGCAACCGGTCCGGATCGCCCATCGTCGGAAACGCGCCGTTGACCCTGGCGATCAGCGCGACCTGCCTGGCATCCGCCGCCGGCCGGCATGCGTCGAGCGCGTTGAGCACGACGGCGGCGAGATCGATCTCGCGAATGTCGAGCAGCAGCTTGCCGCTGGTGATGCGCGACACGTCCAGCAGATCCTGGACCAGTCGCGCCTGCGCGTGCGCGTTGCGATCGATGCGCTCGAGCGCGTGCTTCGCCTCGTCTTCCGGCAACTGGCCGCGCCGCAGCAGGTGGACCCATCCGACGATGGCGTTGAGCGGGGTGCGCAGTTCGTGCGATAGCGTGGCGAGGAATTCATCCTTCAGCCGGTTGGCCTGTTGCTCGCGATCGAGCAGGTCGGCGCGTTCGCGCTGCGAGGCCTGGATCTCGTCGAGCATCTGGTTGAACGCCTCGACCAGGATGCCGATCTCGTCGCGCGTCGAGCGCGTGGCGCGAATCGAGTAGTCGCCGCGTTCGGCGATGTCGCGAGCCGTGGCGGAGAGCCGCGCGATCGGACGCGACACGATGTTCTGGAGCAGCTGGGATAACAGGAAGGCCAGCAGGAGCCCGGCGACCATGATGGCGGCGACCGCGGTGGCCTGCGTGCGGATGCGGGCGCGATGCGCCTCGAGATCGATGCCGATCATCAGCAGCGCCCCCGGATCGCGGCCCTTCGCCAGCTGTCCGGTCACCAGCATCCGGTTCGCGGTCACGATCACGCCCGGCGACGTGGTGGCGGGGCAGGTGTCGCTCGGGTCGCGGAACACCCGGGAGGCGAACAGCTGGCCGGTGGGCAGATAGAGACACGCCACTTGCATGTGCGGGTGAATCGAGAGCATCTCGAGCGTCTCGCCGGCGGCGTCGCGGTCGTTGAAGGTCACGGCCGCCGCGGTGTTGTCGAGGACCAGCTGCGCCTGCGTCGACAGGTCCGTCTGCAAGTCGGCGCGGAAGCGGAAGTAGTCCCACAGCACGAACGACGCGCTGGCGAGCAGCAGCACGATCGCGCTGGCGATCATCAGCATGGCGGTCAGCTTCTGCCGGATCGACAGGCGGCTGAACATTACCGGTCTCTCACTTGGCGCGCGAGACGCAGCAGCTTGGAGCTGACGTTCAAGCCGTGGCGCGATGCGGCGGCGCGATTGATGTCGAAGCGGATCCGGTTGTCTTCGCGCACGAACACGATCACGGTGTCGTCGTTCAGCGCGCCCTCGCCGACGGTGAGCACCTGGCTGCTGCGGACCGCGCCGAGCCAGATCTTGGCGTCCGGCGTCTCGGTATTGCCGACGTAGAGAATCTGGCACGTCTTCGCTTCGTCGAGTCCATCGAGCGCGATCGGCAGCAGCGGTTTGCCATCCACCTCTTCGCCCTGGACCGCGGACTTCAGCAGCGTGAAGAAGCTGTCGTTGGTCGTGACGCAGATCTTGAGCTCCGCGGGACTGCGCTCGCTCATGACCGCCCTCGGCCAGGTCACGTACTTGCTGAAGTTGAACAGGAAGACGGCCTTGACGCTGGCCTCGATCGGCGCCGGCGACTGGGCGGAGGCCGAGAGCCCCAGGCACAGGCACACCATCAACGCGCTGGCGATCCGGCGGCCGGGGCGTGTGTTCAGAAACGCCATACCGATCGCACGCTCACGGCACGCTCATAGGTTTCGGGGGCCGTACCGGCGCGGAACTCGACGTGACGCTCGTGCAGCAGGTTGCTGCCGATCAGCGACAGGTCCCATGCGGGCATGATGCGAAAACCGACACGGGTATTCAGCTCCTGATAGGCCTTGACCGCGGGTTGCGGGAGCGCGCCGTAGTAGCGGAAGAACGCATCGATCTCGATTCGCGAGGTCGCGTTGATATACGAGCGCACATTGAAGATATTGTGCGGATCGTTGCCTTCCGACGCGCCCCTGGTGGGATCCGTGCTGCCCGCGTCGAACGTCAGCTCTTTCCAGAAGTAGGCATGCGATACGTGCACTTGCCACCAGGCGGCGAGCTGGACCGACGTGGTGGTTTCGACCCCGCGCGTCAGCGCGTTCAGCTTGTTGGACAGCAGAATCGGTTGTCCGGGCCGGAGCTCCTGCGATCGCAGGTCGTCGTACTGATTCACGTAGGTCGCGACGTCGACCGAGATGCGCTCGCGAATCTGGTGGCGATATCCGGCCTCGTACGCCACCACGTGCTCGGATTTGAACGTGTCCGACCCCGTCAACAGCAACTGCGTCGTCGAGCCGGGCAAGCGGAAGCGAAGATCCGTATCGAACCGTGTTGGGCCTCGCACGGCTCTCGATACCGCCGCCCACAAGATTTGATGGGCGCCGCTCCAGCGGGCGCGGATGGTGGGCTGGACTTCAAAGCCGGTGAACTCGTTGCGCTCCAGTTTCGTGCCGACCGTCACGAACACGCCGTGGGCGACGTTGAGCTCGTCCTGCGCAAACACGTTGACGCGATGTGAGGTGCGTTGCCGCGGCTCGAAGAAAAAACCGGGGCCGTCGCCAAGATCGTCGCCGTCGTACAACCGGTAGCCGGCGCCGAAGACCAGGTTCTGGCGGCCCACTTTCCAGTGATGCTGGGCGTCCACGTCGAAGGTGCTCAGCGTGCCGCGATACTGATTCGGGATTCGACGGTAGGTGTGGTCGAAGTAGACCTGGATGTTCGAGGTGTGGTCGCCATCACTGCGCGTCCACCGGCCGAGCAGGTTGCCGCCAGAAAGATTCGCCTCGGCGCCGCTGGTCAATCCCAAGACACCCTTATAGGTATCGCCCTGCAGGAACGCCTGTGAGCGGCCGCTTTGATCGGACTCGATGCGGAAGCCCGCCTGCCCGAAATCGAAATCATCCTGCGCGTCGACGCCGCTGACCAGCTGGTGCGATCCTTCGAACCGCACCTTCGCATAGGCGCGATACGAGCCGGCGTTGCCGAGGCGGCCGCCATGGCGAATCGCCACGGGGCCCAGCGTGCTCGTGCCGGCGGCCGCGTTGACGAACGTGCCACGCGTATCCGCGGCACTCTTGGTAATCACATTGATCACCCCGTTGACAGCGTTGGCGCCCCACACGCTTCCGCCGGGGCCGCGAGTGATCTCGATGCGCGCAATGTCGTGGATGAGGACGTCCTGAGTTTCCCAGAACACGCCGGCGAAGACCGGCGAATAGACCGTGCGTCCATCGATCAGCACGAGCAACTTGTTGGCGGTGCTGATCGCGAACCCCCGGGCGCTGATCACGTACTGAGGGCCCGACACCTGCGCGACGTGGAGGTGGCCGGCGAGGCGCAATGCCTCCGGCAACGTCATGACGCCCATGCGGCGCAGATCGTCACCGGTGATTACCGTCACCGCCGCCGCCACGTCGGCGAGCCGCTCGATGCGCCGCGATGCCGTCGTCACGTCGGTATCGACGAGCTCTTCGATCGTCAGTTGCTTGAGCGCTTCGAGTTGTGCGGAACGGGGAGTTTGCGCCGACGCTGTGCCGGCGATCATTGTGATGAGCAACGTCAGCAGTAGCAACATGGGGGAGCGCTCAAGGTATCGCAAAAAAACGCCGAAGCCCAAGTGCTTCGTACACTCGAGCTTCGGCGACCCCAAGAACAGTCAACAGTCGAGAGTCGACTGTTAAGAGTTAGTAGGTGGAGGCAGTGTTGTTGAGCCAGTTGTCGACATCGCGCGCGGCCTGATCGCGGGCGATACCGTAACGCTCCTGCACCTTGCCGACGAGCTGATCTTTCCGGCCGTCGAGCTGATCGATTTCGTCGTCGGTCAGCTTGCCCCACTGTTCCTTGACGCGGCCTTTCAGCTGCGCCCACTTACCCTGAAGAATGTCGTCGTTCATCTTCGTGGACTCCCCAATAAATACTTCGTGATCTTCGTGCCTACGGATTCGGCACTACCGTCAGCTGGTTGTCGATGCGATAGCCGGTCGCTTCCGCCGCGGCAATGCGCGCCGCTTCGTCACGCTGGGTCGCCGTCTTCACGGAGCCCTTCAAGACCACGGTCTTGGTTTCGTGGAACGTGTCCACGTTGATGTGGCTGGCATCGACGGTGCGGTCGGCCATCAAGGCTGACTTGACGTCGATGGTTTCGACGGCACCCTTGATGGCGCCGGCGGCATCGCGGCCGGCTTCCTTGGCCTTGTCACCGGCGTCATCGGCCTTGACCTTGGCGTCCTCGGTAGCAGCGGCCGTCTTGTCCTTGGCTTCTTCCGTCGCCACGGCGGCCTTGTCCTTGTTGATTTCCGCGTCCTTCTTGGCGCCCGCCGCCGTGTTCGAGCAAGCCGCCAGGGAGAGGCCGCTCATCAAGGCGATTCCGAGATATCCGTTCTTCAAGCTCATCGGTCCTCCTACGGGCCTCGTGCCCGACAACACGTGAACTTCAATATCAATGCCAGCAAATTGCTGAAAAAAAGGGAGATCCGCGGCCCAAACATGGAAGGGCAGTTCCGTACCCACCCCATCAAGGATGTGTGTAGTTCGCTACCAAATCCGGGTAGGAACTGGGCAATTCACCGCCGAATTTGTGGGACTGCTCTTTGCATCAGCACTCGCGTTTCGCAAAAGACGAGGTAACCCGTTATGCACGTGGCCCGTTCAAAGGTCGCTGGAAGCAAGGTGCGCGCGTCGGTCAACGGCAGCGCAGGGACTGACACGCTGGACTTACGCGTCCTGTACGGCGTACTCGCCGACTACCAGCGAGGCAATTTCACGGTCCGCATGCCCGACGATCGCACCGGCCTGGCCGGCAAGATTTGTGACTCGCTCAATGCCGTCATCGAGCGCAACGAGCGGCTGGTCAAAGAACTTGAGCGCCTGAGCACGGTCGTCGGCAAAGCCGGTAACGTCAAACAGCGTGCGCAGCTCCCCTCGGCGGAAGGGGCGTGGAGCAGCGCCATCGAATCCGTGAACACGTTGGTCTCGGACCTCGTGCAGCCGACCACCGAAGTCGCCCGCGTCATCGGCGCGGTGGCCAAGGGCGACCTGACCCAGACGATGATGCTGGAGATCGACGATCGTCCGCTGACCGGCGAGTTCCTCCGCACTGCCAAGGTGGTGAACACCATGGTGTCGCAGCTCGGCACGTTCTCGTCGGAGGTGACGCGCGTGGCGCGCGAAGTCGGCACCGAAGGCAAGCTGGGCGGCCAGGCGGTGGTGAAGGGCGTGGCCGGCACCTGGAAGGACCTGACCGACAACGTCAACGCCATGGCGGGCAATTTGACCGGCCAGGTGCGCAACATCGCCGACGTCACCACGGCCGTGGCTCGCGGCGATCTGTCCAAGAAGATCACCGTTGATGCGAAGGGTGAAATTCTCGAGCTGAAGAACACCGTCAACACGATGGTGGACCAGTTGAGCTCGTTCGCGTCGGAAGTGACGCGCGTCGCGAAGGAAGTCGGCACAGAAGGACAGCTCGGCGGCCAGGCTGACGTGCGCGGTGTCGCCGGCACCTGGAAGGATCTCACCGACAACGTCAACGAACTGGCCGGCAACCTGACCGTGCAGTTGCGCGACGTCTCGAAGGTGGCGACCGCGATCGCCAGCGGCGACTTGAACCAGCAGATCACGGTGCAGGCGCAGGGCGAGATTCTGCAGATCAAGAACGTCATCAACACGATGGTGGACCAGCTCGGTTCATTCGCATCGGAAGTGACGCGCGTGGCGAAAGAAGTCGGCACGGACGGCAAGCTCGGCGGACAGGCGGACGTGCGCGGCGTCGCCGGCACGTGGAAGGACCTCACCGACAACGTCAACGCGATGGCCGGCAACCTGACGAGCCAGGTGCGCAACATCGCCGACGTCACCACCGCGGTGGCCCGCGGCGACCTCTCCAAGAAGATCACAGTCGATGCGAAGGGCGAAATTCTCGAACTGAAGAACACCGTCAACACGATGGTCGATCAGTTGAGCTCGTTCGCATCGGAAGTGACGCGCGTCGCGAAGGAAGTCGGCACCGAAGGACAGCTCGGCGGCCAGGCCGACGTGCGTGGGGTCGCCGGCACGTGGAAGGACCTCACCGACAACGTCAACGAGCTGGCCTCCAACCTGACGGTGCAGTTGCGCGACGTCTCAAAGGTCGCGACCGCGATCGCCAGCGGCGACCTCAACCAGAAGATCACCGTGCAGGCGCGCGGCGAAATCCTGCAGATCAAGAACGTCATCAACACCATGGTCGATCAGCTGAGCGGCTTCGCGTCGGAAGTGACGCGCGTCGCGAAGGAAGTCGGCACCGAAGGCAAGTTAGGCGGCCAGGCCGAAGTGCCCGGCGTCGCCGGCACGTGGGAGGACCTGACCGACAACGTCAACGCCATGGCGGCGAACCTGACGAGCCAGGTGCGCAACATCGCCGACGTCACCACCGCGGTCGCGCGCGGCGACCTCGGCAAGAAGATTACCGTCGATGCGCGGGGCGAAATTCTCGAGCTGAAGAACACCGTCAACACGATGGTCGATCAGCTGAGCTCGTTTGCGTCGGAAGTGACGCGCGTCGCCAAGGAAGTCGGCACCGAAGGCAAGCTGGGCGGCCAGGCCGACGTGCGCGGCGTCGCCGGCACGTGGAAGGACCTGACCGACAACGTCAACGAGCTGGCCGGCAACCTGACCGTGCAGTTGCGCGACGTGTCAAAGGTGGCCACGGCCATCGCGACCGGCGACTTGAACCAGAAGATCACGGTGCAGGCCCAGGGCGAAATTCTCCAGATCAAGAACGTCATCAACACGATGACCGACCAGTTGAACGCGTTCGCGTCGGAAGTGACGCGCGTGGCGCGCGAAGTCGGCACGGAAGGCAAGCTCGGCGGCCAGGCCGACGTGCGCGGCGTCGCCGGCACGTGGCGCGACCTTACCGACTCGGTGAACTCGATGGCCGGCAACCTGACCGGCCAGGTCCGCAACATTGCCGACGTGACCACGGCGGTCGCGAAGGGCGACCTGTCGAAGAAGATCACGGTCGCGGTGCGCGGCGAGATTCTCGAGCTGAAGAACACCATGAATACGATGGTGGACCAGCTGAGCTCGTTCGCGTCGGAAGTGACCCGCGTCGCCCGCGAAGTCGGCACCGAAGGCCAGTTGGGCGGCCAGGCGGACGTGCCCGGCGTCGGCGGGACGTGGAAGGACCTCACCGACAACGTCAACGCCATGGCCAGCAACCTGACCAACCAGGTGCGCAACATCGCCGACGTCACCACCGCCGTCGCCCGCGGCGACCTGTCGAAGAAGATTACCGTCGACGCGCGCGGAGAGATTCTCGAGCTGAAGGACACCGTCAATACGATGGTCGACCAGCTCAGTTCGTTCGCCGCCGAAGTGACGCGCGTCGCGAAGGAAGTCGGCACCGAAGGACAGCTGGGCGGCCAGGCCGACGTGCGTGGTGTCGCCGGCACGTGGAAGGACCTCACCGACAACGTCAATCGCCTGGCCGCCAACCTGACCACCCAGGTCCGCGCCATCGCCGAAGTCGCGACCGCCGTGACCAAGGGCGACCTGTCGCAGTCGGTCATGGTCGAAGCGGCCGGCGAAGTCGCGGCGCTCAAGGACAACATCAACGAAATGATCGTCAACCTGCGCGATACGACCGAGAAGAACACCGCCCAGGACTGGCTGAAGACCAACCTCGCGAAATTCACGCGCCTCCTGCAGGGCCAGCGCGACCTCGCCACCGTGTCGCGCACCATCCTGTCGGAACTCGCGCCGCTCGTGCCGATGCAGCACGGCGTCATCTACTTCAACGAATCGGCGACGGAAGAACCGGACCTGCGCCTGCTGGCAAGCTATGCGTATACGGAAGGCGAGCACCTCAAGACGCGGTTCCGCGCCGGCGAGGGCCTCGTCGGCCAGGCCGCCGTCGAACGCGAACCCATCCTGTTGACCGACGTGCCGTCCACCTACGTGCAGATCAGTTCGGGATTGGGCGCCGCCGCGCCGACCAACATCTTCGTCGTCCCGGTGTTGTTCGAAGGCCAGGTCAAGGCGGTCATCGAGCTGGCGTCGTTCTACCGCTTCAACGAGACCCACCTGAACTTCCTCGGCCAGCTCACCGAATCGATCGGCATCGTGCTCAACACCATCACGGCGACGATGCGCACGGAAGAACTGCTGAAGCAGTCGCAGTCACTGGCGACCGAGTTGCAGAAGACCAACGAAGAACTGGAAGAGAAAGCCGAACTGCTGGCCAAGCAGAACTCGGAGGTCGAACAGAAGAACCGCGAAATCGACCAGGCCCGCCTCTCACTCGAAGACAAGGCCGCCCAGCTCGCCCTCACCAGCCGCTACAAATCGGAGTTCCTGGCGAACATGTCGCACGAACTCCGCACCCCGCTCAATTCGCTGTTGATTCTGTCTCGACTGCTGGCGCAGAACTCGGAAGGCACGCTCACCGAAAAGCAGGTCGAATTCGCGAAGACGATTCACGCGTCGGGGTCGGACCTGCTCGAACTGATCAACGAGATTCTCGACCTCTCGAAGATCGAGTCGGGCATGATGGACGTCGATGCCGTGCCGGTGTCACTGGCGGACGTGCAGTCGTATGTCGACCGCACCTTCCGCGAAGTGGCCGGCAGCAAGGGCCTGTCCTTCCGGGTCAACCTCGATCCGCACACCATCAACTCGGTCATCACCGACCAGAAGCGCGTCCAGCAGGTCTTGAAGAACCTGCTGTCAAACGCCATCAAGTTTACGGAGTCAGGCGCGGTGACGCTGACCATCGAACCGGCCGCCACCGGATGGACGCCGGGGCACGGCTCGCTCGACCGCGCCACCAACGTGGTCGCCTTCAAGGTCGAAGACACCGGCATCGGCATTGCGCCCGACAAGCACCAGGTCATCTTCGAAGCGTTCCAGCAGGCGGACGGCACCACCAGCCGGAAGTACGGCGGCACCGGCCTGGGTCTGTCGATCAGCCGCGAAATTGCCAAGCTGCTCGGCGGCGAGATCAAGCTGTCGAGCAATGTCGGGCAGGGCAGTACCTTTACGCTGTTCCTGCCGTCGGTCTATGCCTCGACGTTGACCGCGGCCGAACGGGTCGCGGAAGTGCCCGTCCAGACCCGCATCGCGGTCGACCGCGCGCTCTCAGACGACGAGTTGCCGGTGGATGACAATCCGCTCAACGACGATCGCCAGCGGATTCAGCCCGGCGATCGCGTGCTGCTGATTATCGAGAATGACCCCGCGTTTGCGCGCATCCTGATGGATCTCGGCCGCGAGCACGATTTCCGCGTCCTCGCCGCCGTGCGCGGCGACATCGGCTTGCAGATGGCGCGCCAGCATCGTCCCGACGCCATCACGCTCGACCTGGACATGCCCGGCCTCGACGGCTGGAACGTGCTCGACCGCCTGAAGCACGACACCAGCACGCGCCACATCCCGGTGCACGTCATTTCGGTAACGGACGATCCGCACCGCGGTATGCGGCTCGGGGCCAAGACGTTCTGGGCCAAGCCGTCCGAGCGCGAATCGCTCAGCGAAGCCTTCGACGCCATCCGCGAGTTCAACGATCGGAAGATGCGCACCCTGTTGATCGTCGAAGACGACGACGTCCAGCGCAATACGCTGGTGGAGCTGATCGGCGATCGCGATGTCGAGATCGTGGCGGTCGGCACCGGCCAGGAAGCGCTGCAGCAACTGGAATACCGGGAGTTCGACTGCATCGTCCTGGACCTGGGCCTGAACGACATGACCGGCCTGCAGATGCTGGAACGGATGCGCGCCGACAAGGCGATGTCCCAGGTGCCGGTGATCATTTACACCGGCAAGGAACTGTCAAAGACCGAAGAAGCGGAACTCCGGCAACTGGCGCAGACGATCATCATCAAGGACGTCAAGTCGCCCGAGCGGCTGCTCGACGAAACGACGTTGTTCCTGCATCGCGTGGAGAGCGCGTTGCCGCCGGAGAAGCAGCGGCTGCTCGATCAGCTGCATCGCAGCGATCCGACGCTGACCGGCAAGAAGGCGCTGGTGGTGGACGACGACATCCGCAACATCTTTGCGCTGACCAGCATTCTCGAGCGCCATGAAATGGACGTGCAGTACGCGGAGAACGGTCACGACGCCCTGCGCCTGCTCAACGAGAACCCGGATATCGACGTGGTGTTGATGGACGTGATGATGCCGGAAATGGACGGCTACGAGGCGACGCGGCGCATCCGCGCCAACGCGACGTTCGAGGACCTGCCGATCATCGCCATCACCGCCAAGGCGATGAAGGGCGACCGGGAGAAGTGCATCAATGCCGGCGCGTCCGACTACGTCACCAAGCCGGTGGATTCCGACCAGCTGATTTCGCTCCTGCGAGTCTGGCTGTCGAGGTGAGAAAAGTTGTCAACATCCTCGTCGTCGATGACCGCGACGAGAACCTGATGGCGGTCGAGGCCGTGCTCAACGATCCGGGGTACCGGCTCGTGCGCGCGCGGTCGGGACGCGAAGCGCTCAAGGAAGTGCTCGACCAGGACTTCGCGCTGATCCTCCTCGATGTCGTGATGCCCGGCGTGGACGGCTACGAAACCGCGACGCTGATCCGCGAGCGGCCGCGCTCGCGGCAGACGCCGATCATCTTCCTGACCGCCAACGACTGGGGCGCGCGACACGTGTTCCGCGGCTACACCGTCGGCGCCGTCGACTACCTCGTCAAGCCGGTGCCGGCGGATGTGTTGCGGTCGAAGGTGGCGGTGTTCGTCGAGCTGTTCAATCGCCAGGAAGCGCTGCGCCAGGCGCAGGAGCAGCTCGAAAAGACGATTGCCGAGCGGACCAGCGAACTCGCGCATGCCAACGCTTCGCTGTCAGCCGAGATCGAAGAGCGCCGCAAGATCGAACGGGAGCGCATCCAGTTGCTGCGGCGCGAACAGGCGGCCCGCCTCGAAGCCGAACGTGCCAATCGGCTGAAGGACGAGTTCCTGGCGACGCTGTCGCATGAGCTGCGCACGCCCCTCAACGCCATCATGGGCTGGGCGCACGTCCTCGGGCAGAGCGCCCAGGATCGCGAAACCGTCAATCGCGCCGCGCATGTCATCCGCCAGAACGCCACCTCGCAATCCCAGTTAATCGACGACATCCTGGACGTATCGCGCATCGTCGGCGGCAAGCTGGTGCTGAACACGGAGTTGCTGCCGCTCTGCAGCGTCGTCCAGGACGCCATCGATGCGCTGATGCCGGCGGCCACGGCGAAATCGATCCAGATAGTCCGGAACCTTGACGAAGAGCTCAAGGTGATCGGCGATCGTGACCGCCTGCAGCAGGTGGTCTGGAACCTGGTGTCCAATGCGCTGAAGTTCACGCCGAAGGGCGGCCGCGTCGAGGTCAGCTGCCAGATGGTCGAAGACGAGGCGCAGATCGAGGTGCGCGACAGCGGCATCGGCATCGCGGCGGAGTTCCTGCCGTTTGTGTTCGATCGGTTCCGCCAGGCCGACAGCTCCATGAGCCGACGGCACAGCGGCCTTGGCCTCGGAATGGCGATCGTGCGGCACCTCGTCGAACTGCACGGCGGCACGGTCAGCGTCGAGAGTGCCGGCGAGAACCAGGGCACGACGTTCCGGCTGCGGCTGTCGCGTCATGTGGGTGAATTCGCGGGCGCGGCCGCCGCGCCGCTACGCCGCGAACCGGAAATGATGCCGGATTCGGAACTCGAGCACCTCCACGGCGTCCACATCCTGATTGTCGAAGACGACGCCGATTCGAGAAACGTGCTGGCGGTGTTACTGCAGCGTCTCGGTGCGCTCGTCGAAGCGGTGGCGTCCGCGAAAGAAGCGTTCGATCGCCTCAGCTACCGCCGGCCTGACGTGCTCGTCAGCGACATCGGCATGCCGGATGAGGACGGGTATTCGTTGATGCGTCGCGTGCGGCAGATGACCGGCGATCGCAAGTTGCCGTCGATTGCGCTGACGGCCTATGCGCGCGCGCAGGATGCCGAAGAGGCGATCGCATCCGGGTACGATCGCCACCTGCCGAAGCCGGTCGCACCGGCCGACCTGATTCGTGCCATCAAGAGCGTGACCACCCCGGCTCAGGCGCCCAAGGCGTAAACGACCAGATTCACGCTGAACTTCGTGTTGTCGTCGCGCTGAAAGCGCTTGTTGCGCCAGTCGTAATCCCACTCGCAGCCGTAATCCTTATTGGAATAGAGCACGCCAACGCGGCCGCGCACCTCCACGGCGCGCAGATAGTCGTGCACGAGATCATCGCCCCAGCCATTGAGCTCGTGCGCGGTTTGCGGGGGACCGTCTGGATACTGGAAGAACGATCGGTAGATCGGGTGCGTGCGGGGGAGCTTGTCGAGCGTGTGGGGGCCGGGAAACGCCCGATGCATCTCCTGCTCGAACGACGTGGCATAGAGGCCGGCCACGTCGTGATTGCAGTCATCCGAGAACAGGAACCCGCCGTGTTCGATAAAGGCCGTGAGTTGCGCCCGCTCGCGCTCGTTGAAGCGCACCAGTTTGTGTCCCGTCATGAACAGAAACGGAAAGGCGAGTAACTCTTCGGAGTCCGCCGTGATCACCACTTCCTCGGGATACACGTTGATGTTCGTGTATTCGACGATCGAATTGAGGACGTTGGCCGCCACCTTTGGGTTGTAGTCCCAGTCACCGGAGTCGTAGCGGAGGCGGGCGAACACGAATTCTCCGGCCCGCGGCTTGCCCCGGACGGGCCGGGGCACCTGATCGAGTGTCACTCCTCAACGATACAACCACAGCCGAAAATGGCACGAATTATGGTTGAGGTATCGGTATGGTTGAGCCTCAGGCCACCGACGAGAAACCCGCAGCGGTGATTCCCCAGTTGCCGACGAGGATCACGGCGCCGCAGATCATCGCCATGATCCTGGCGCTGGCCGCGATGCGAGCCGCGCAGGGCCTGCTCGCACCGCTGGTGCTCGCCGTCATGCTCGCCCTCGCGCTGGCCCCGATGGTCAAAGCCCTCGCGCGGGTGATCCCGCGATGGACGGCCTCCGCGCTGGTCGTCGTCGCGATCTCCGGCGCCTTCGGCGTCACCATGTGGATGCTCTCGGACGACGTCGCCACATTCAGCCGGCGGTTGCCGACGATGGTGCGCGAGTTTCGTACGGCGATTCAATCCGCGTCGCCGCGGCAAAGCCTGATTCAGCAACTCCAGCAGGCGGTGACCGAACTGCAGGAAACGGCCGGGCCAAAAAAACCGACCGATGCGACGCCGGTCACGATCGTCGACACGGTGGACGTGCAGCGGCAGATGATGAGCGGTGCCCAGACCGTTGGCGGCTATTTCGCCAATGCGATCCTGCTCGTGTTTCTCGTCTACTTCCTGCTGGCGCAGGGCGACATGTTCAAGCAGAAGTTTGTGCGCCTGAGCGGCGAGCGGCTGTCGCAGAAAAAAGTCACGGTGGCGATGATCGACCAGATGACCGCGCAAATCGGCCAGTTCGTGTTCTATCAATTCTGGAGCGGCCTGCTGGTCGGCGTCCTCACCTGGCTGGCGTTCGCGTGGCTGGGGATGCGTTACGCCGGGTTGTGGGGCGTCGGCGCCGGCGTCCTGAACTGCATCCCGTATTTCGGTCCGACGCTGATCATGATCGCGTCGGCCGTGGCGGCGTTCATGCAATTCCGGGACGTCTCGATCGTCGCGATGGTGGCAATCGCCGGCGTGGCGATCACGTCCCTTGAAGGATTCGTGCTGGCGCCGATCGCGCTCGGCCGCGCGGCTCGCGTCAACACCGTCGCCGTCTTCGTGTCGGTGATGTTCTGGGGCTGGCTGTGGGGGCCGCTGGGCCTCGTCATGGCCGTGCCGATCCTGATGTGTATCAAGACGGTGTGCGACCACGTCGAGTCGCTCGCAGCGTTCAGTGAGCTGCTCGGCGACCGCGCGGCCTGACGGACAGGCACACCCGTTGCAGCGATCCCTGCCTGGAGACCTGCAATGGACGACACCTACACACAATCGAACCCGCTCGAATTCCGCCCGCGCCTGCCGGCGGCCAATGTCGGCAATAACGAACGACTCGCCAACCTGATCGCCGGTGCGGCGTTGCTGGGCTATGCATGGCGCAGCAACTCGAAGAGCATCGGTGCGGCCTCGGTCGGGCTGCTGTTGCGCGGCGTCACCGGCTACTGTCCGGCCTACGGCGCGATGGGCGTCAACCACGCGACGCCGAAGACCGCGCTGTCCGGATCGCGAGGGGTGCACATTCGCGAGGCCATTACCGTCAATGCCTCGCCCGAGGAGCTCTATCGATTCTGGCGCCGGCTCGATCGCCTGCCGGAGGTGATGCCGCACCTCGCGAAGGTGGAGCAGATCGACACGAAGCGTTCGCGCTGGACCGCGAAGGCGTTCGATCGGGTGCCGATCACGTGGGACGCGGAAATCATCAACGAAGTGCCGTTCGAGACGATCGGGTGGCAGACCCTGCCCGGCCAGGCGGTCCAGAACGCCGGCTCGGTAACGTTCAAACCAGCGCCGGGTGGCGGCACCGAGGTGCGCGTGCACATGCAATACGCCGCGCCCGGCGGGAAGGCGGCGCGCTGGCTGGCGGCGATGGCCGGCCAGGATCCGGCGCGCGACACGCGCGACGGCCTGTGCGCTCTGAAGCGCCAATTTGAGGAACGCGTCATGCAATCACCGGCGCATGAAGTCAGCGCGCCGACCACCGCGCATTAAACAAGGAGCATTGAACTATGGCTGTAACCAACCTCCGCGACGCGCTCGTGGATGAGATCCGGGACATCTACAACGCGGAGAAACAGATCGTGAAGGCGCTGCCGCGGATCGTGAAAGGCGTCACCAGCGACGAGCTGAGTGAGGCGCTGCAATCGCACTTGAAGGAAACACAGGGCCACGTCACGCGGCTCGAACGGGTGTTCGAGCTGCTCGATGAAAAGGCGCGCGGCAAGCAATGCGCGGGCATGGAAGGCATCCTCGAGGAAGGCAGCCAGGCGCTCGAGGAAGACGCCGAAGACAGCGTGAAGGACGCAATGCTGATCGCCGGCTGCCAGCGCGTCGAACACTACGAGATCACGGCGTACGGGACGTGCATCGCGTGGGCGCAGGCGTTGGGGCTGGACGAGGTTGCCGAGGTTCTCGAAGAGACGTTGGCAGAAGAGAAGGCCGCCGATGAAAAGCTCTCCGCGATTGCGGAGTCGGGCATCAATGAAGCGGCCACGGCCGGTGAGTCCGAAGACGACATGGAAGGGGACGAAGACCGCGATTCGCGTTCGACGAACGAAACGGATGCAGAGAGTGTGTCGGCCCGGTCAGCGAGTAGTGCGTCGCGGCCGGCCCGTCAGCGCGGCGGACGGAGGTAGAACAGGGAACAGGGATTAGGGATTGGGAATTAGGGATTAGGGATTAGGGAACCTACCCTGATCCCTGATCCCTGATCCCTACCCTACACCGACGACGGGAGGCGGTAACGCTGGCCGTCGCGGCGGACCAGGAATCCTGACTGGACCAACTCGCTCAACAGCTCTTCCGCCCGCGCGGGGCTCAACTGCCACAGGCGAGCCGCCTGCGCGGTGGTCAGGCACATACCAGGCATTTCACGGAACTCAGCGCGCGCGCGCACCGAGAGATCTTCACGGGTCGATTCGTCGGTCGTGGGGTTCATCATCGGGACGTCTCCGTCCCGCGCATATTGCAGTACGGATGCCACGGGAGGTTGACAAAATTCCTTCGGAATCGTGACTTTAATGATCTTGTACGAGCGTTCAGTGTGTGAAGTAATTCGCACGATCAATCACGCGATTCCGATCATTGAACCGGGTGCGCCTCAGGGATTTCGATGACCGTGCGCGGCCGTCGCGCGAACGCCGTGAAGCGGCGCCGGCCAGAGGTCTGCAGTTTCAGCGACGGATTGGCGGCATGCTCAATTTCACTGTTGAGCTCACCCCCGATCAGCAACGCCAGCCCCGAGAAGTACAGCCACAGCAGGAGAATCGCCGCCCCGGCCAACGCGCCGTAGGTGGCCGCAAAATCGCCGACGCGGGTGACATAGAGCCGAAAGACCATCGAGAATGCGACCCACAGGAGCGTTGTGACGATCGAGCCGGGTGTGATCCAGACCCAGTCTTGATCCGCATCCGGCGCGTAATAGAACACCATCGCAATGCCGCTGGTGGCGAAGGCAAACGTGAGCGGCCAGCGCAGGTAGAGCCACGCCGTGTCGAAGATGTTCGAGAATCCCAGCCAGCCCGCCAGCCTGTGCCCGGCATTCGGGCCGGCGACGACCAGGGTGAACGCCAGCAGCACGAACACGACGAGCGCAATCGTGAGCGCGATCGAGACCAGGCGCACCTTCCACCACGGCCGCGTTTCGGGAATGTCATACGCCGTATTCAACGCCGAGACGATCGAGGTCATGGCGCCGGAACTGCTCCACAGGGCCCCGAGGACGCCAATCGTGACCAGGCTCGTGGCCGGTTCGGCGGAGATGGTCTCGAATTGCTTGCGGATGAGCGACAGCACCTCGCCGGGGGCAATCGGATCCAGCGACGCGATGATGTTGTTCACGACCGGGAACGGCAAATAGCTGGCAAGCGCTACCACAAAGAGGAGCGCCGGAAAGAGCGCCAGGGCGAAGTAATAAGCCAGCTGGGCCGCGACGCCGGCGCAGTCGTCCTGGATCACTTCCCTGGCGGTCCTCTTGATCAGCTCGATTGGGCCTATTACCAGGCGAAAGCCATTGAACATGCCGCAATCGATTGCATTGCGTATGCCCGCCTTCGCCAAGATGACGGCGGGCAGGCTCTTGGCGAGGGCCTTGCTTTAGTGACGAGCAGGAGAACGACATGTTGCAACGATTGACGTTTGCCGTAGTGGCAGTGTGGCTCGGTATTGGTGGCATCGCGGGTGCGCAGGATCGCGCGACCGTGCAGATGCGTGACGGCGCGAAGTTCGAGGGCCGCATCGAAGAATTGACGGCGAATGGCGAGTTGTTTGTTCGCGTATCGCAACACGATCAGCGTCGTGTGCCGATTGGCAGCGTCGCGCTGATCGACAAGGTCGGCGGCGCCAGTGGCCTGCCCGACACGGAAGTCCGTGAAGCGGTTGGCTCGCAACACTTGATGCTGTTGTCGAACGGCTCGGCGATGAAGGGCCACCTGGTCGCGATCCGCGGTGGAGAAGGATCGGCCAATGGTGACCAGCCGCGAACCTACGTGTTCCGGTCCGCGGACGGCCGTGAGCAATCATTCGGTCCTGACCAGGTCGCGCGTGTCTACCTGGGCACGTATCCGTTTGCCGCGATCGGTGGTGCGCCGAGCGCGGACAATGCCCCCGGCCTTGCGGCAGGACAGGATGCCCCCGGCGCGATTCATGTGCCGGCCACTGCCGGATGGGTGTCGACGGGCTTGCGCGTGCGGCGGGGCGAGGTCATCGCCTTCAACACCAGCGGCGAAGTGCAATTGTCGGACAATCGCAACGATCGCGCGCGTTCGGCCGGCGCCACGCGCACCGCGGCGGGAGCCCCCATGCCGACCGTCAATGCCGGTGCGTTGATCGGCCGCGTCGGGAACAGCCAGGCGTTTGGCATCGGCGATCAGGCCAGCGTGCCGATGCCGTTCGACGGCATCCTGTTCCTGGCGGTGAATGACGATGAGCGCTCGGACAATGCCGGTGAATTCGTCGTCTCGATCACGCGCACGCGCCGCTAGGGCGGCTTGCCCTTGATCGACTTCTTGACGTCGACACTCACCGTCGGCTGATCCTGCGTGCCCGCGACGGTAATCACCAGTCGCGTGCCCGCCCCGTTCTTGCGGAACAGCGGATCGATCGGCTTCAAGAGCCAGCTCTTGAAGCCGGTCAACGTGTTCGAGACCGTGGCATCGAGCATCACGACGCCGGCCAGTTCCACGGCCTTCGATCGCAGTGAATGCGTGCCGTCCAGGTGAATCGTCGCGCCGTTCACGTGAAACGACAGCCCGCGATAGGTGAGCAGGCCATTGCTGAGCACGAACTTGGTCTGCATGCGCGACGCGACGTCATCAATCGACGCATCGTCGGGTTTGCCCTGGCCCCGCCGGCTCAACTCGTCGATCTTGTCCTGCACCGTCTCCTTGTTGAACCGCAGGCGCTCCGCGCGGACCGACCCTTCGAGCGCCAGCCGGCGGAGAATCGCGGCCTTGCCCTGGGGCAGGTCCATGGCGGCGTCGATGACAAGAATGCCGTCGGCCGGCGGCTCTTTCGACTTGCTGACAAATCTCAACAACTCGCCAAGGTTTGACGCGTCGCTCTTGACGTTGACGATGATGCGCTTGCCCTTGATGCCCTTCGTGCCTTCGACGAGCCCCGTGGCGCGCATCTTCGACTTGCCGAGCTGAACATCCACGCGCTTCAGCACCACGTCGCCGTTGGTGCCGTCCACCAGCGCGTCATACGAGGTATGCAACGGCAGGCTGATGCCGTCCAGTTCGGTGAGCTTGAAGTCCCGTGTGTCCGTTTCGCCGGTCGTGGTGATCTGGTCGAGGGTTCCTGCCATCTTGCCCATCGCATTGAGCTGGCCGCCAAGCCCGTCGATGGTGCCGAGGTCGGCCGCAAAGGTGTATTCGCCGCCGATCGGACTGTCACCGGGTTCGTCGCCGTGCCATGGGCCGAACGTGCCTTTGGATTCCACCTTGCCGTAGGGAATGGGATTGATGAGCGCCGCCGTGAATGTTGCGGTCTGGCCTTTCCCCACTTCCCGCATGTCCAGCTCGAAGATGTCCCACACCTTCGGATTCTTGCCTTCCTTGTGCGGGATTAACGACAGACGGGTGTTGGTGGCGATCAGGTGATGAATCAGCAGGCCCGTGGAATGGCCGTCCTCGGGTTGGCCATTCTTGCCGAGGCGCGGCATCGGGCGCTTGCGCGTCTCCGGATCCTTCGGAGGAATGCTGATTTCGAGCCCGTCGACCGCGACGCGATCGATCGTCGAGCTCCAGATCTCCGTGGGCCGCAGGTCGGCCGTGAAGGAGGAGACGACGAAGACGGGTGGAATATCGGTGCGGCCATGGTGGCGGACCACGAGGTTGCTGGCGTGCAGCTTGAGTGGAAACCAGGTGAGGTGGACTGCGTCGAGGGTGACTTCGCTCTCGAGGGATTCGCTGAGCGTCGACACGACCCAATCGCGGAGCCGCGGTTCGAGGTTGCGATAGCTGACGGCGAGGAGGATCGTCGCGAGGAGGACTGCTCCGGCAAGGACGCCGCCGATGATGCGGGCGCGTTTGCTCACGGCACGTGTGCGTCTTCGATCAGGAAAGCCTCCAGCGACGGGGTCGAGCGTGCGTGTCCGACAATCACGAGCGTGTAGAAGCGGCCGGCTTCGAGATGCAGGTTCGCGGTGGCGAGTACCGCCGCCGCATCTTCACCCACGACCTGGATCGCACCGTTGACCGGCGCTACCTCGCGATAGTCGGTCACGGCCTGGTAGTCGACGCCACCGAAGATGTCGCCGGCTCCGCCGGCCGGACGGAGGTGAATCCTGCCCGCATCGACGCCGGCGTGGACCACCCGCAGGCGCGCCGTGTCAGTAGACGGCTGGTCGAGATGATCGTTGACGATCCGCAGGTGCGGACCGGGACCGTCGCCGGGCATCGCGAAGGCGGTGTAGTAATCGCCGTCCTTCAAGTCCTCGGTGTTCGAGGACAGTGGCTTCGCCCGCGGCATGCCGGCGGGGCGGAGCGCAAAGGCGTAGCGCTGGCCGTCGATCGCGCGATACGGTGTGACGGCCTTGAAGGCGAGTCCCTCGAAGAACAACAGGTCGCCGGCGAAGACATCGAGATTGGTGCCCGACGGCGCCGCGTCGACAATGCGCATCAGCGCTTCGTCTCGATGCTTTGCCGATGCAGATGAGGGCGCCGTCGAGGTGCCGGCCGGCGTTGACGAGGTGACGGGGGCGGTGTTGGTGTCCGTGCGATCGCACGCGGCCGCGATCGCGACGACCGCGGCCAGTGTGGCGATGGCGATGAGGCGCGCGGTCATGATGCGCACCGTCACGCGCGCGGGCGTGGTGGCTCGGTGATGCCGGGCTTTTCCGACGGCGCCTGCACCGGCGGTTCGATGGGCGGCGGGTCGATGCTCGGTTCGCGTTCGACGTCCGGGCGATGCGGATCATCGGGCGGCACCACGGGCTGCTCCGGCGTCTTGGGCAGCCCGGGAATCGGGTGCGGCACGTCGACCTGTTGGGCCTGTGCCTCACCCTCTTCCGTGGCCTGCGCGACCGCTGCCGGACTGGCCGGCAGCGTCGCAATCATCGTCAGGTCAGCGAGCATCGTGTCCTCGCGTTAGCGGTCGAGTCGAACGACGAGGGCGGCGCGCCGGTTGAGGCGCCGCGTCTCTTCGCGCGAGTTGTCATACTTCGGCTTTTCCTCGCCGTAGCTGACGGACTGGAGGCGCGAAGCGTTGACGCCGTTCTGCGTCAGGTAGTCGCGCACCGCGTTGGCGCGGCGTTCGCCGAGCGCCAGGTTGTATTCGGCCGTGCCGATGCTGCAGGTGTTGCCTTCGATGGTCAGGCGCAGCGTGGCGTCTTCCTTCATCGCGGCGACGGCCTGTTCGAGCACGCGCATCGCTTCGGGCCGCAGCGTGTAACGGTCGAAGTCGAAGTGCACGTCTTCGAACGTGTAGACCTTGGCCGGCGGACTGACGACCTGGATGGTCACCGTGTCACTGGCGGTCTTGCTGTCGGTCGGGCAGGTGACGGTGACCGTCACGGGAACCGAACCGGTCTGCATCGGCGCCGTCCATGCGGTGTTCTGCTGGGTGCGGTCGGCGAAGGTGCCGGTCGGCGCGCTCCACGCGTAGCTGACCACGCAGTTGATCGAATCGGTGGCGACGCTCGTGACCTGCGACACCTTGCCGACTTCCACCGTGCACGGGTTGCAGGTCGCCTTTACCGATAGGTCATGCACGCGCGGTGCGGGCGGTGGCGGGGGAGGCGGCGGCGTCGGCGCGGGCGGCTGCGGCACGACCCGGCGTGGGCCCCAGCCGAGACGCACGTGGTAATCGATGTAGCGGCCGCCGTAGTCGTCCGACGAGTTGAGACGATCGCGCTTCGGGGTGTCGAAGCGCACTTCGCCACCGAGGAAGAAGCCGTTGGTCGCAAACCAGGTGAGGCCCGTCGCAAACGACGCGGTCTTGCTGGTTTCGGTGACGATCGGGCTCAAGGTGCCGTCTTCGGCCACGATCGGTCCGTCGAGTGACGTGGTGTCACGCTGCCAGGTGCGGCCGAAGACCTCGCCGTGAATCAGCCAGTGATCGTTCGGCGTGATGCCGATACCCCCACCCCAGCGAAGAAAGTTGGGGACGTGTGCCACGACCGGCTTTTCAGGGTTCCTGCGAAAGTCGTAACCCACCTCACCGGTCAGCACGGCGTTGCGGTTGAGCCACTTGCTGAGGACGGCGCTGACATCAGCCGAGACACCGCCTTGGCCGCCGCCCTTCTTGGCATCGCCGGTCGGCAGATTGACAAACACCCGGGGCGCGAAGCTGACCGCATTGCCTGCGGCTTCGCTCAAGATCCCGTACTTGAGGCCGACGCGCAGGTCGCCGATCGTGTTGCCGCTCCAGTATTCGTTGGCATACGGCGCGCGCGGGTCGACGCCGCCACGGTCCGGATCGCTGTTGAACAGGCGCTGGTTGTCGCGATCGACGCGCTGAACGACGTCCCAGGCACCGAATACATCCAGCCGGTCCGTCAGGCCATACGACACATTCGCCGTGAAGTTCGCGACGTTCATCTGGCCTTGAGGCGTGTTGAACGAGTTGCGCTGTGCTGAGCCGCGGTGTTTCTTCTTACCGTTCGTGTCTGCTACCGGCAGCCACCACAAACCGGCGTCGCCGTCGGTTGTGACCGCTACGCGGCCGCGCTGATCGTCCTGTGCGGCCGTCTGTTGCGCCGCCGCGGGCATTGCTATGGTCGCTAGCAGCCCGACCATTAACCATTTCTTGGCACTCATCGCTGTCCGTTCCTCTCGTGCGCCACTCGGTGCGCATCGCCCGGGTTACTACAAACGACGTGCCACAGTCGGGGTCCGGAATTGTTAGCTGATCGGCTGGCCTTTACCTGAAATGGGTGTTGCGGTGCCTAACTGCAGAACATTTTCAAGCAGATCCAGCTCAACCGGCTTGACCAGGTGGTCGTCGAACCCGACCTCCAGCGAGCGGCGGCGATGCTCCGCCTGGCCCCAGCCGGTCAGGGCGATAAGGCGGATCGAGCGCCCCCAGGATTCGCGGCGGATCGCCCGCGCCACGTCGTAGCCCGACACCTCGGGCATGCCGATGTCGAGCAGGACGACGTCGGGCTTGAGCTCCCCGGCGAGTCTGATCGCGCCGGCGCCGTCGTACACGGTGGTGACGTCGTGGCCGGCGGCCCGGAGCAGGAACCCCAGGCTGTCGGCGCCGTCCTGGCTGTCGTCGGCGACGAGGATCCTCAGCGCCGGGCGCTCGCCGGCGCTCATTGGCTCGACGGCCGGTTGCCCCTCCACGGGGATCGCCAGCGGCAACGTGACCGTGAATTCGCTGCCCTGGCCGAGGCCCGCGCTCCACACCGCCACGCTGCCGCCGTGCATCTCGGTCATTTGCTTGACCAGCGTCAGGCCGATACCCAGCCCGGTCTGCGACCGGCGCATGTCGCGATTCAACTGCACGAACATGCCGAACACGCGCTCCTGATCTTCGGCGGCAATGCCGAGGCCGCTGTCGCGCACGGTGATCGAGACGCGTTCGAGCTGCCCCTGGACGGTGACCCACACGCGTCCACCCGACGGCGTGAACTTCGCGGCGTTGGTCAACAGGTTCAACACCACCTGCGCGATGCGCGTCGCGTCGGCATCGAGCATCAGCGGCGCCGGCGGAATCTCGATCGTCAGGCTCACGCCGGCCGACGTCAATTGCGGTTCCGCGGTCTCGACGGCGCTTTCGATGATCGAACGCAGGTCGACCCGCTCCTTGCGAAGCGTCAGCTGTCCGCGCGTGATGCGGCTGACGTCCATCAGGTCGTCGATCAAGCGCACGAGCTGTCCGATCTGCCGTTCCATCACGCCGGTGGCGTGACGGGCGGTGTCGGTCTGGGCGTCCATGCGGAGAATTTCCGACACGTTGCGCAGCGGCGCCAGGGGGTTGCGCAGTTCGTGCGCCAGCGTGGCGAGGAATTCATCCTTTAACTGCGCTTCGTAATGCAGGCGCTGCTCGCGGTCGCGGACCGCGGCGCGCGCTTCTTCCGCTTCGTCGGCGCGGCGTTCGGCCTCTTCCTTCGACTGGCGCAACTGCGCTTCGATCTCCTGTCGCTTGGCAATGTCGACCAGCAATCGCTGGCGTTCGGCGGCGAGCGCCGACTGCTGCTGGCGCTGCACGGAAATGTCGCGAAACGCGCCCAGCACGCCGGCGAGGCTGCCATCGGCATTGCGCTCGGGATGCGCGCGATATTCGACGTGGACGAGGTGACCGTCCTTGGCAATGACGCGCGCTTCGCCGTGCACGTCTTCGCCGGCGCCGGCCCGGCTCAAGGCGCTCTGAATCGCCGCCCGATCTTCGGGATGAATCAACGCCAGCCCGGGGCGGCTCTGCAAGTCTTCGAGGGTGTACCCGAGGAGCGTGTGCAGGCCGCTCGTCGCGGAATCAATGACGACGTGGCCGCCCAGTTCGATGCGGGCGTGAAACGCAAAATCCGAGGCGAGCTCGCCGATCAACCGGTGAAAGCTCTCGCTCTCGCGGAGCCGCGACTGCTCGATCAGCAGCCGCTCGCGCGATCGGTACAAATTGCCGCAGAGCCAGGCCACGACCAGTGACACGACCGCCACGGAGATCACCCGGACCGGCAAATTGATGTTTGCCTGCGCGTCAAACGCCAGTATCAGGGGGGCCATCGCAGCGGTACCGAACGCCGTGGAGATCAGCGCCGGCCGGAAGCCGCTATGCCACGCGAGGATCGCCGTGGCCAGGATGAAGATCGCCCCCGTGACGTAATGCGCCCACAGGCCGATGCCGATGACGACGGCCGCGGCGATCGCAAACGTGGCGACGCCGATTCCGAGGTCTTCCCAGATGCTTGCTCGACGTTCGTACGCAGCTTCGTGGCGCATTCGCTTCGGCCAGAGTGGATACAGGGCTACCCAATGTGGGTAGCACGTGGAATGAAATTACTCGGTCGAGTCAGCCAAAGCAAACCCGATGCCCAGCTGAAGCATAGAGAGCCGCGGAATCAGCGGGTTTCCGGCAATCGTCCATCGCGGGAGGGTGGCAAATGTCTTGCTACTGAATCAAGCAACTCAAACGGGGCAGATTCGATGACGGACCAGAGACAGCCTGACGAAAGCTACGGCGATCGCAATGACCGTCCGGTACCGGCCAATCGGTTCTATCACGCGTCCCGCGAACAGCGGGTGAGTTGCGCCGCGTCACAACCCGTGACGCCCGCGTCGGGAACGGAAACGCCAAGCAAGTCATCCACGAGCACTGCCGCGTAAGACCCAACCCACCATCAAGCCTTCGGGTGAGGAGTCGGCATTCCAGGCCGAGTCCTCACCCGGACGGATCTGTCAGCGAAGCCGTCAAAGTTTAAAGTTTAAAGTTTAAACTTTAAAGTTCAAAGTTGAGTTTGATTGCTGGCGCCTGCAAATAGCGCGAAGGCAGCGCGTGGTCGAGGTGTTCGGCGATCGCGCGTGATGCACTTGCGACGCGATCGATCGATACACCCGTCTCGATCCCGAGCCCGTTCAACATGAACAGCAGATCTTCGGTCGCGAGGTTGCCGGCGGCGCCGGGAGCGAACGGGCAGCCGCCGAGGCCGCCGGCGGAGCTGTCGAACGTGGTCACGCCGTAATCCAAGCCGGCGAGCACGTTGGCGAGCGCCGTGCCGCGCGTGTCGTGAAAGTGCAGCGCAATCTGCGACAGCGGCACGCGTGTCGAGACGACGTCCAGCACGCGCGGGACCATGCCGGGATGGGCCGCGCCGATGGTGTCGCTCACCGCGACTTCATAGACGCCGATCTCGAGGAGCCGCGCCGAAATCTCCGCGACGCGTTGCGGAGCAACGGCGCCTTCAAACGGGCAGACGAAACACGTCGAGAGATAGCCGCGGACCCGCAGTCCGGCGGCCGCGGCATCCGCGCACACCTTCGCGTAGTTGGCGAGCGATTCATCGATCGACTGGTTGATGTTGCGGCGGCTGAATGTTTCAGATGCCGCCGCGAAGATCGCCACTTCCGAGGCGCCGGCGGCAATCGCGCGCGCCAGGCCCTGCTGATTCGGGACCAACGCGGTGTAGCGCGTGCCCGGGCGGCGCGTGATGCCGGCAAACACCTCGCTCGCGTCGGCCATCTGCGGCACCCACTTGGGCGACACAAACGCGGACACTTCGATCACCGAGTGTCCGGCGCCTGAGAGCGCGTTGACGAACGCGATCTTGTCGGCCGTGCCGATCGGTGCGCGTTCGTTCTGCAGGCCATCGCGCGGACCGACCTCAACGATGGTGACCTTCGGAGGAACGTGCATCAGCCGATGTCCAGGAGATTGATGCCCGGCTGCACCAGGTCGCCCTTCGCGCAGTGGATCGCCTTCACCACGCCGCCGCGCGGCGCCTTGATCGGCAGTTCCATCTTCATCGCTTCGAGCACGATCAATGTCTGGCCTTCAGTGACCGTGTCGCCGGCGGCCGTGTTAATCGAGACGACGGTCGCCGGCATCGGAGACATCACGTCTCCCGAACTGCGCGTCTTCGGGCGGCCGGTCGCTTGCGGTGGATTGGCGACGTAGTGAACTTGACCATCTACGAACAGCCATGTGCCGTTGGCGTCACCGGCCACGGCGACCCGGGCACGGCGCCCGTGGTCATCGACCAGATACCACCCTTCGCCAAGTGCAACGACGTTAACCACGCCAGCCTCTCAACTCCTCAAACGGATCGGTTCCAGAGGTTCCACGGGTTCCAAATGCTCCAGACGTTTGGTTCTGGCTGAGTTCCGGGTTCTTCAACGCCTCCGTCATGAAGTCTGGCAACGTCGTCGGAATACCGGCGACGAGACCATTCAGTTCGCGATCGATGAAGCCGGTATCAATCGAGGCCTTTACGAATTGGGGATGCGCGAGCAATTGCAGCAGGAACGGAATGTTGGTGCGAATCCCGAGAATGGCGTAGTCGCGTAGCGCTGTGATCGCGCGCGTGCGCGCCTCTTCGCGTGTCGCGCCGTAGACGATCACCTTGGCCAGCATCGGGTCGTAATGCACCGAAATGGTCGAGCCTTTCGTCACGCCGCTATCGACGCGAATCCCGGGCCCTTGCGGTTCGCGATACAGCAGGAGCGGTCCGGCCTGCGGGATAAATCCCTGCGCCGGGTCTTCCGCGTAGATGCGGCATTCAATCGCGTGGCCGCGTTGCGAGAGCTGCTGCTGTGAAAAGGGCAGCGGTTCACCGGCCGCGACGCGCAACTGCGCGTGCACCAGGTCCACGCCGACCACGCACTCGGTGACGGGATGCTCGACCTGCAGCCGCGTATTCATTTCGAGGAAGTAGAAGTTCGCCGAATCGCCGTCGCCTTCGAGCAGGAACTCGCAGGTGCCGGCGTTGCGATAGCCAACAGCTTGCGCGGCCGCAATCGCCGCCGCCCCCATGCGCGCGCGGACCGCGGCGCTGAGCGCGGCGCACGGGCTCTCCTCGATCACCTTTTGATGACGCCGCTGCGCGGAGCATTCACGCTCGAACAGGTGGACGGTGTGCCCATGGTTGTCGGCAAACACCTGGATCTCGACGTGCCGGGGCCGCTCGATCAGCCGCTCGATATAGAGGGTGTCGTTGCCGAACGCGGCTTTCGCTTCGCGACGCGCCGCGGCCAGTGCCTCGGCCATCTCGCCGGACCGGCGGACGATCTTCATGCCGATGCCGCCGCCGCCCGCCGATGGCTTGATGAGCACCGGGTACCCGACGCGGCCGACGGCGCCCGTGAGCGAGCCGTCGGACTGGTCGGCCGGCGTCTCCCCCGGCACGACAGGCACTCCAGCACTGATCATGATCTGTTTGGCACCTATTTTTGTGCCCATCTTTTCGAGAGCGGACGAGGGCGGCCCGACGAAGATCAGGCCCGCGTCTTCGACGGCCTTCGCAAAACGCGCGCGCTCCGACAAGAAGCCGTAACCCGGATGGATGGCGTCGGCCTTGGTCGATCGCGCCGCGTCGAGAATCGCCTCGATGTTCAGATAGCTCTCGCGGGCGGGGGCAGGCCCCAGGCACACCGCGTGATCGGCCTCCGCCACGTGCGGCGATTCCGCATCCGCGTCGGAATACACCGCCACCGTCTCGATGCCGAGTTCACGGCAGGCCCGAATGATGCGACGGGCGATCTCGCCGCGATTCGCGATCAGCAGTCGCTGGATCGTCAAGGTGTCGGGGTCCACGACGGAGTGCGTTTGCCGAGGAAGGCTTTCAGGCCTTCCTGCCCTTCGGGCGACACGCGTTGAGTGGCGATGGCATCCGCAGTGATGTCGATGACCTCGGCCGGCATCTTGCCGAGCACGTTCGGAATCAATGCCTTGGCTCGCGCCACGGCGGTCGGCGCGGCGCCAAGCGCTTCCGTGACGTAACGGTCGACCGCTCGATCGAGATCGGCAAGCGCCACCACCTCGTGAACCAACCCGATCGCCCTGGCCTTGTGCGCATCGAAGCGCATCCCGGTGAGGAATAGTTCGCGCGCGGCCGAGGCGCCGATCTTCTGCAGCACATACGGCGAGATCATCGCCGGCAGAATGCCCAGCTTGGTCTCGGTGAAGCCGAAGATCGCATCGGTGTCGGAGACGACGATGTCGCAGACCGCGGCGAGCCCGGAGCCGCCGCCGAGCGCGGCGCCGTGAATCCGGCCGATCACGATCGCGGGAACGGTGTTGATGGCGAGAAACATTTCGGCGGCGACGCGGGCATCGCGCACGTTGTCGTCGCGCGAATAGTCCGCCATCTTCGCCATCCACGCTGCATCGGCGCCGGCGCTGAACACCTTGCCCGCGCCGGCAAACACCACGACGCGCAGGCTCGAGTCCTGATGGGCCTGCCTGGCCCATGCGGTGAGGTCGGCAATTACGTCTTCGTTGAAGGCATTGCGGACGTCCGGGCGATTCAGCGTCACGTACTCAACCGCGCCGCGGCGTTCGACAGTCAGGAATTGATAGCTCATCTACGTGCCATTGATTATATCGGCCGGTCTGCCCTCGCATGGAACCGTTGGGGTGAACTGGAACCAAACGTGCAAGTTGCTCACGTGGAGGATATCGATGAATCGATTCATGTGTGCGCTCGGAAGCGCGCTCGTTATTTCAGGTGCGGCGCTGGTGGCGCAGGCCCAGGCCCCGAATCCCTCGTCCAAGGGCACCGAGGTCCTCACCGCCCAGGGCAAGGCGGATGCGAAGAACCTGATCGAGGACGTCAAGACCGAGGGCTGCGTCCGGCTGTGGCGGCCGGCGCCAGACGATCCCACCAAGATGCCGAACGATCGACAGCCCGGCCTGGCCGGTGTTTACCTGCTGACACCGGTCGCCTCGAATCCAACCGCCGCCACCGATCTGCCGACCTATTTGCTGACGCCAAGCGGAACGCTGAACTTCGCCCAGCACGTCGGCCATAAGGTTGAGGTGACGGGCACGGCGCAGACCGCACCGATGCCGCCGAGCGTCCAGGAAATCGCGACCGCGCCGACCCAACGGCCTGAAAACAAGCCGAGCACGAACGGCATGCCGCGCCTGACCGTCACGACCATGAAGATGGTGACTGAAAACTGCCCCTGATGACCTGCTGACCTGCTGACCTGCTGACCTGCTGACCTGCTGACCTGCTGACCTGCTGACCTGCTGACCTGATGACCTGAGGCTACATCCGGAAGATGCCGTACTTGGCGGGCGGGATCGGCGCGTTGAACGCTGCGGACAGTCCCAGCGCCAGCGCGCTTCTCGTCTGCGCCGGGTCAAGAATCCCGTCGTCCCACAGCCTGGCCGTTGAGTAGTACGGCGATCCTTCCGTGTCGTACTTTTCGAGAATCGGCTGGCGGATCTCCGCTTCGGCCTCCGCGGTGAGCGTTTGCTTGTCACGCGCGAGTTGATCCTTCTTCACCGTCGTCAGCACGCCGGCGGCCTGTTCGCCGCCCATCACCGAGATGCGCGCGTTGGGCCACATCCAGAGCAGCCGCGGCTCATACGCGCGACCGCACATCCCGTAATTGCCGGCGCCAAACGATCCGCCGATGATCACCGTGAACTTGGGCACCACCGAGTTGGCCACGGCGTGCACCATCTTCGCGCCGTCCTTGGCAATGCCGCCGCGCTCGTATTGCTTGCCGACCATGAAGCCGGTGATGTTCTGCAGGAACACCAGCGGCACGCCGCGCATGTTGCAGAGCTCGATGAAGTGCGTGACCTTCAGCGCTGATTCCGAAAACAACACGCCGTTGTTGGCGATGATGCCGACCAGGAAACCATGGAGGCGCGCAAATCCGCAGACCACCGTCGTCGCGTAGCGCTCCTTGAATTCATCGAAGCGTGACCCATCGACGATGCGCGCGATCACCTCGCGGACGTCGTAGGCCTTGCGCAGGTCGAGATTCACGACACCGTAAAGCTCTGCCGGATCGTAGGCAGGGTCCTCGGGTGTCGTCATGTCCGCAGGCAGATGCTTGCGTGTATTGAGCGTCGAGAGAATCACGCGGGCGCGCTGCAGCGCGTCGGCATCGTCTTCGGCGAGGTAATCGGCCACACCCGACAGGCGCGTGTGGACGTCGGCGCCGCCAAGATCCTCGGCCGTGACTTCTTCGCCGGTGGCGGCCTTCACGAGGGGCGGGCCGCCCAGGAAGATCGTGCCGGTGCCCTTGACGATGATCGTTTCATCCGACATCGCGGGCACGTAGGCGCCGCCGGCGGTGCACGAGCCCATCACCACGGCGATCTGCGGGATGCGCTCCGCCGACATGCGCGCCTGGTTGAAGAAGATGCGGCCGAAGTGGTCGCGATCCGGAAACACGTCCGCCTGCATCGGCAGGAAGGCGCCGCCGGAATCGACGAGATACACGCACGGCAAGTGATTGTGCAGCGCGACCTCTTGCGCCCGCAGGTGCTTCTTGACGGTGAGCGGATAGTAGGTGCCGCCCTTGACGGTGGCATCGTTGGCGACGATTAACACGTCGCGGCCCGAGACACGACCGATGCCGGTGACAAGGCCTGCGCTCGGTGCGTCGCCGTCGTACATCTCCCACGCCGCGAGAGGGGAGAGCTCGAGAAACGCCGAGCCCGGGTCGATCAATGCCTCGATGCGCTCGCGCACCGGCATCTTGCCCTGCTCGCGATGCCGGGCCAGGTACTTCGGGCCGCCGCCCTGGCGAACCTGGTCGAAGCGCCCGCGGTACTCGGCGACCAGCGCCTGCATCCGCTGGCGATTGGCGAGAAACTCGGCGCTGCCGGTATCGATGTGCGAGTGAAGACGATCCATTACCAGCCGCAGCAATCTGTCTTGAAGCGGCAGGAGGGGCAGCGCCAGACGGCGTGCATGCGATACATGTCCGCGCCGCAGCGCTCGCACTTCATCGCATCCTCGTTGCCGGCGGGTTTGGCCGCGCCAAGGGCCGACACGACCGGCGTGACGACCAAGCGTGGAACAGATTTCTGTGACGGTTCATCCACCCCGGCATTATAAGCGGACGGGGTGGACGTCCCCGCACTGCACGCGTCGTGAACTAAAACCCGCAGCCCATCTGGTTGGCAATGAACCACAGCGCCACCAGTGAAACGGGCACGCCGAGAAGCCACGCAACTCCGTATTTCATAATCGTCAGTCTCCCGACGGCTGTCACTGCAACCCCTATTCCAAGCAATTGGAGGAGAAGCGGTATCACCCTTGCTATGGACTACTGCGGAGGTCGTGATGAGAGCGTTCAATCAACACCTGGGGTCGCCTTCGATGGCGTTGGTTACCGAAAGTGTGGATGTCGTCACCACGTGGAAGCAGTGGTTGGTCCGGATGAGAAGGAAGACGCGCCAGGTGCTCTGCACCGTGATCAACGGCGGTCACGAGCTCTACCGTGCGCGCACGGATACGAAGCTCTATCAGCAGTGCTTGCTGTGCGGCTACGAGACTCACGGCTGGACGATCGATCGCCGCGATCGCCGTCTGCATCTCGTGAGCAGCACGCAGCAGGCGAATGCGGTCTCGCGCCGATAGCCGGGTCGATCGAGGATTTCACGTCCGCCCACCCCGGCGATAGCCCCCAGCGATCGCCGGCAAGCCGCTGGATCCCCATTCATGAGCATCCCAATGGTCATGTTTGGCAATGGTTCAGTCCGCAATCCTCCTATTAGGTGAAAACCCTCGGCACAGTCGATGCAGGACTAAATGCGATCCGATGAGCGAAATGTTGGTTGCCATCATCCTGGTCGCGACGGGCTTCCTGTTTTCCCTGGAGCTGCGGCGACGACGCATCGCTGAAACGCGATTGCACGAGACGCTGTCGTCGGTCGAGCAGCAGGTGGCCGACCGGACGGACGCACTCTCGCGGACGATGGCCGAGCTCAAGGTCAGCGAGCAAGCGGCTGAAGCGGCCCGCCACCAGGCCGAAGAGGCAAGTCGCCTCAAGGACGAGTTCCTCGCCACCGCCTCGCACGAGCTGCGCACTCCGCTCAACGCCATCGTTGGATGGGTCCATGTGCTGCAGACCGGTGCCCTCGAGAATGAAGAGCAACGCCGCCAGGCGCTGAACGCGATTGATCGCAACGCCAAGATTCAAACCCGCCTGATTGAAGACCTCCTCGACGTCTCGCGGATGATCCAGGGCCGCGTCAGCTTGACCGTCGCCCCGGTGAGTCTTCGCGCGATCGTCGACGCCGCCGTGGACACAATCCGGCCGGCCGCCGCCGCGAAAGAAATCGCGATCGACGTCGAGAACGCGGACGATCCGCTGCCGCTCGTCGCGGACGAGCAGCGTCTGCAGCAGGTGGCCTGGAACCTGCTGGCGAATGCGGTGAAGTACACGCCGCGTGGCGGCCGCATCACGGTGACCGCGTCACGAGAAAACCAGCGCGCGATCCTGAGTGTCAAAGACAACGGCGAAGGCATCGATCCGGAATTCCTCCCGCACGTGTTCGAACCCTTCCGGCAGGGCGTCTCCCAGTCGATGCGTAAAGGCCTGGGACTCGGGCTGGCCATCGTTCGACGCCTGGTCGATCTGCACGACGGGCAGATTTCAGTGGAGAGCGCCGGACCCGGCCAGGGGTCGTTGTTCACCGTGTCGTTTCCGATTGCGCACGGCGAAGCGGCAGAGCCGGTGCTGGCGCTCACGCCCGCGAAGCTGCTGCCCGATTTTCATCACTTGCATGTGCTGGTCGCGGAAGATGACGCGGATTCCGCCGCGGCGGTCACCGCGATCCTCAGGCTCCATGGTTGCCTGACGCAAACGGCGGGAACCGCATCGGAATGCTTGCGCATCACCGGCGAGTGGCCGACCGATCTGTTGATCTGCGATGTGGGGCTGCCGGATGACGACGGCTATGGCCTGTTGCGACGGATGCGACGATTGCCGGCCGGCGCGACGGTGCCGGCGATTGCGCTGACGGCGTACTCGCGTCCCGAGGATCGCGCCAAGTCCCTCGCCGCGGGATTCCGGGCGCACTTGTCAAAGCCGCTCGATCCCGAACAACTCCTGCAAGAGATTCAAGCCGCCGTCGACAGCCGATCGGCGGCCTGAGGCTTCTACGCCTGCGGTGATTCGCTGATCCCGCATTCCTTCATCTTGTTCAACAGCGTCTTGTAGCTCACCTGGAGATACTCCGCCGTCTTGCGGCGATTCCAGCGGAAGCGCTCGAGCGCGTGTTGAATGGCTTCCTTCTCCGCGCCCATCGCGGCGCTGCGCGCGAGCTCCTGGAGATTGACGCCGTCGGCGCCCATCGAGGCGGCAATGCCGTCGGCCGGAGGCATCGTTGCCACGGCGGCGGGCGCTGTCGCGGGCACCGGAAGGGCATAGGCCGGCATCGGCGGCGGCACGGCCGGAGCCGGCGGACGCGACATCGGGATGGTGCCCTGGCGTTGTTCCGATCGGTATTCGTTGGCGTGCTGTTGTTCCGCTTCGGCGTGCGCGCGCGCGGTGCGCAGGCGGCCGATCTCCGCCAGGATCAACGTCTCGTCCTGCAGCACGACCAGGCGCTTCATCATGTTCTCGAGCTCGCGAATGTTCCCCGGCCACTCGTAGCTGAGTAACGCCTCCTGCAAGACGAGCGACGGACGCACCGGCGGGCGGTGGTAGACCGACGCGAACTTCAGCAGGAAGAACTCGATTAACTGCGGGATCTCTTCGCGGCGTTCGCGCAGGGGCGGAATGTGGACCTCGATGACCTGCAGGCGGTAGTAAAGGTCTTCGCGGAACGTGCCCTGGCGCATCATCGCCTCGAGATCGCGATTGGTCGCCGCGATCACGCGCACGTCGACTTCGACCATGCGATTGCTGCCCAGTTTCGTGAACTCGCGATCCTGGAGCACGTGCAGGATCTTCGCCTGCAGCGCCAGCGGCATCTCGCCGATTTCGTCGAGCATGATGGTGCCGTTCTGCGCGAACTCGAACTTGCCGACGCGCGTCGACGCGGCGCCGGTGAACGCGCCGCGTTCATGGCCGAAGAGTTCGCTTTCGAGCAGGTCGGCGGGGAGCGCCGCGCAGTTCACCTTGACGAACGGCGCCGACCGGCGCGGCGACCGGCGATGAATCTCGCGCGCGATCACTTCCTTGCCGACGCCGCTTTCACCGCGCAGCAGGACGCTGATGTCATTGTCGGCGACGCGCTCGACCATCGTCATCACCGGTTGCATTGCCCTGCCGGAGCTCCAGCAGGGTTGCGCGCCGTCCGGATCCTGGCCGACTTGCGTGCGCAGACGCTGGACTTCGGTGGTGAGTGAGAGGCGTTCGAGCGCGTTGCGGATCGCCGCTTCGAGCGCGACTTCACCGACGCCGTCGGCATCGCCCGGCTTCAACACGTAATCGGCAGCGCCGAGGCGAACCGCCTCGACGATCTTTTCCGTGGCGCGTCCACCCGACACCATGACGACCTGCGCGGCCGGATGCGCGAAGCGGATCTGCCGCAGAGTCTCGAGACCGTCGAGGCCGGGCATCGACACGTCCAGCAGGACGACATCGGGGAGCGCGCCTTCGCGGAGTCCCGCCAGCAGCGCATCGCCGCTGTCGTAGGTGGTGGTGTCGTAGCCGCGCGACTTCAGCAGCGTTTGCAGGTAGTCGGCGAACGGCTTGTCGTCGTCAACGATCGCGAGCGTGGCGCTGCTGGTCATGCGTTCACCAATGGAATGCGGAAGCCAACGGACGCGCGATGATCCGCGTGCGTCCAGGTCTGGACACGATGTAAGTCGAGCACGAACGCCGCCCAAATCAGCTTCAAGCCTTTTCCGCCTTTCGCAAAATCCATCATCCCTGCGCCGGGCGCGCCGGGGCCCTGGTGCAGGGCGGGGATCGCATCCTGCGCACCCGCCAGCACGATCAAGTCGTTGTTGCTCTCGGCCCGCACGACGTGCGGGGCATCACGCTGTTCATCGAACGCGGCCTTCGAGACGATGGCGATCGCTTGCGCGAGTTCGCGATGCTGGGTCGTTTCGATCGTGCCGTCGGCGGGGGCGCCTTGCCACGCCGCGCCGGCGATTTCGGCGGCCCCTTGCAGCTGCGACACGAACTCGCTCGTCGTCACGCGACTGGGGACGCCGGGAAGTGCGCGGCTCTCCGAGAGCGCGCTCACCTTTCCCATGTCCACGCACAGTGTGGCCAGCGCGCCGAGTGCTTGACGCGTTTGTTCGAACGCCTT
>Ga0255338_1000642_pt1 | contig 94727 bp, 101 predicted proteins | sample MeOH1_35cm_T4_19_FD_203715 | JGI IMG/M metagenome (GOLD analysis project Ga0255338, IMG submission 203715) | Sandy soil microbial communities from University of British Columbia, Vancouver, Canada - MeOH1_35cm_T4_195 | ecosystem: Engineered > Artificial ecosystem > Sand microcosm > Unclassified...
GTGGCGGGCCCGGTGGGCGAGGCACTGATCATGACCGCCTTCGGCCTGGCCGTTGCGATCCCCGCCGTGCTCGGCTACAACGCACTGACCCGCGGCAACAAGGGCGTGATCTCGAAGCTCAATCGCTTCGCCCACGACCTGCACGCCTATTTCGTCACCGGTGCCCGTGTGCGCCCGACCAGCGCCCGCCCCGACGACAATAGCGTGCGCCTCGCAGTCAAGAACCAGTAAGGCCGTAGCAAGGCAACAAGGAAGTCATCATGGCATTCGGCACCCTCGATTCGGACGATGACGAAGTAATGAGCGAAATCAACATGACGCCGCTGGTCGACGTCATGCTGGTGCTGCTGATCATCTTCATCATCACCATTCCCGTGATCAACCACGCGGTCAAGATCGACCTCCCGCGGGCGACCAACACGCCCAACGATCCCAAACCGCAGAACATCAACCTGTCGATCGATGCCAACGGCAAGGTCTTCTGGAACCAGGCGGAAGTAGACGAACCGACGCTTGAGGCCAACATCGCCCAGGCCGCGCAGCAGCAGCCGCAGCCGGAGCTGCACCTGCGCGCCGATCGCGATGTGCGCTATGAGCGCGTGGCGGAAGTCATGGCCGCCGCGCAGCACGGCGGACTCGGCAAGATCGGGTTCATCACCGAACCCAAGCAGTGACAGTTTGAACGCGCCGCTTCCGCCGGAGCGGCAATGCAACAGGCACAAAAAAGGGCACTCCATGAAGTGCCCTTTTTGTTTGCCTTGAAAATGCACCGCACGCCACTTGCACCGGCACAGGAATGCAGGTTTGGCCCAGGCCAGCCGCAATCAAAAATCCCTATTGTAATGATAACAATTCTCATTTAATATTGAGCGACCTTGAACCCGGTCGTGGCAATACGCAGTCCCGCGTTGACACCACGGACCACCGGACCGGAGCCCACCGATGAGCACCCTGACCCTGCCGCTGTCGCAACAGCATGAAGTCACCCGCCGCCGCCTTTCCCTGCGCCGGGTTGAGGTCACCCCCAGCAAGCCTGCGCAAGCGCGCCGCGAGAGCCCGGCCAGCGCAGCGATCGAATCGATGAAGTCTGCCGTAGCCGGCCTGCCCGCCCGGCTCGAAGCCCTGGTGCGCGATAGCCTCTCCGCAGCGCCAACGGGCGATGCGGTGCCACTGGAGACGCTGATGCGCGGTAACAACCTGCTGCCCATCCTGCATAACGGCGAGGTCTACACGCTGCGCATCACCCGTTACGGCAAGTTGATTCTGACCAAGTAGTCCCGGGCGGCGCGCCGTGCGCAAGCGCTCCAAGCCGCTCTGGCAACGGCCATGCAGCAGGTAAGGGATGTGACGATGGAATGATGCGATGAGGGGGAGTCTGGCTACCGGAACCGGCGGCCTGGCAGCGAAACCCGTCGACAGGCTTCAGCATCGGGAAAGACAAGGACTTTCGTCCGCAACGAGAGGCGGATGCCGCGACAGTGAGCCTGGCTCACTGTCGGCACTACACTCTGCTCTGGCTCGCAGACGAGTCTCAGACGCCCAGGGCGGCGATACCCGCGCGCGCGATCTGCGCGTCTTCGGTCGACTTCACGCCCGACACGCCAACCGCACCCACGACCTGGTCATTAACCACGATAGGCACACCACCCTCCAGCATGCCTTGCATCACAGGCGCGGTCATGAACGAGTGGCGGCCGTTGTTGATCATGTCTTCGTAGACCTTCGACTCGCGACGGCCCAGCGACGACGTACGTGCCTTCTCGGTAGCGATGTAGCTCGAGATCGGCGCAGCGCCATCCAGGCGTTGCAGCGCCAGCAGGTGGCCGCCGTCGTCCACGATGGCGATCGACACCGCCCAGTGGTGATTCTTGGCCTCGAGCTCGGCTGCGGCCAGCACCTTCTTCACATCATCTGCCGTCAGCACGGTTTTTTGCTGCATACCACTCTCCTCGAAAATCGTTTCAATGAGCCGGAAGTATAGCGCCACGGCCCTTGGCATGACCATCGGCCTGGCGGTCTCGCGCCAAGCCCGCAAAAAGCAAAAGACCCGCGTCTGGCGGGTCTTTTGCTTTACTACGGTTGCCGTGTGCGGACTGCCGTGGCCCTCAGGTGCCACGGACCTGCGTCCCGCGAACTCAGGCTCCGTCGCTGAACTGGTCGCGGCGATCGCCTACCTTGGCGCCGTCGGTGAACGGATCCACCTTGCGAGCGCCGTCAGTGAAAGGATCGACCTTGCCCATCTTGGCGCCATCGGTGTAGGCATCGACCTTGCCAATCTTGGCGCCATCGGTGTACGGGTCACGCTTGTTGACGCCTGCGGCAAAAGCGGATGCGGAGAGTGCGGTGAGGGCGGTCAGTGCTGCAATCGCCACCAGGGTGTTCTTGATTTTCATGGGCGGGTCCTCTTGGGAATCGTGCTGGCTGGAAGGGCACCGGATGCGATAGCTTGCGGAATCTTTTCATCACGGTGTCACAGCAGCAGTATAGGTGGAAACCCTAATAATGATATGAGCAACGGTTTGACCTGACTCTTCAAATTTTTTGACCCTACTCCCGACTATGGAACCTTAGCCGTCTAGCCGCCCCCTGTTTGCCTTTCCAAGCTGCACCCGAAATACAAAAGGGCCCCGGAGGGCCCCTTTTAACAACCTGCGTGGCGCAGGTCATTCATGCTTATCGCCAGTGGCGGTGGTCATGCCCATGCCCCGGTGGGCCATAGTAGCCTCGTCCGTAATAGCCTCGTCCGTAATAGCCTCGGCCGTAGTAGCGCGGACCGTAGTAGGCAGGGCCAGGGCCGTAATAGACGGGGGCCGGACGCACCACGACCGGGGGCGGTCCGTAGTAGACCGGCGCCGGTGCCATGACCACGGGCGGCCCGGCGACATAGGCAGGCGGCGGATAATAAGCCGGGCCACCCACGACCACGCCGGGCACACCGATCGCCACGCCAACGCTCACGTGAGCCATTGCCGCACCCGATGCCAGCGCTCCAAGCAAAGCGAGTCCTGCGAGCAACCAACGTTTCATGATCCTTGCCTCTTGCAAGTCGTTATTCGATAACGCGTATTGTAGGATCCTGGAAATTTCCAGGTGAAACCGAGGACGCTACATTGTTACCAGGCGTAACAATAAACACTTGGCCGCGTTCCGCCCCTGCACTTGGCGCCAATCCCGGCAGACACCCGCGCGGAGCTTGCATCACCGCGCCCAACCGACCACAATATCGGGCTTGCCGTGCGGCCGTGGAGAAATTGGTAGACTCAGCAGACTTAAAATCTGCCGCCTTTACGGGCTTACGGGTTCGACCCCCGTCGGCCGCACCAGCATCCACCTCCTCGCCAAGCCCGCCCAACGCATCCAGCCCTCGACGGCATTGGCCCGATCAGGCCACCACCGCGCACAGCAGCGCCCCTCCCACCACCAGGAACACAAACAGCAGGCCAGCCAGCACAAGCGGCTTGCGTCCGGCGCGCAGCAAGGTGCCGATGCGGGTGTGCAGGCCAATCGCCAGCATCGCGCAAGCGAGCAGCCAGTTATCGAACGCCAGCAGGCTGGGCTTCCAGTCTTCGGGCACAAGGCCGGCGGAATGCACTGCCATGACCGCCACGAAGCCCACGGCGAACCATGGCACGGCCTTCAGGATCGCGCCCCAAGGCCGCGCGCCGGTTGCCCTTTCACCCTCGGCCCCGGGGGCACCCTTCGGCCACAGCGCGAGCACCAGCAGCAACGGCCCCAGCGCCAGTACGCGCACCATCTTCGTGACTACCGCGGCGTCCGCGGTGGCATCGCTGACCATCTTGCCCGATGCGATTACCTGAGCCACCTCGTGCAGGGTGGCGCCAGTATAGATACCGAACGTGCGCTCACTGATTGCGAGGTGCCAGTGCTGCGTGGCCAGTTCAAACAGATAGGGATACAGCAGCATGCCCGCCGTGCCAAACAACACCACGGTGGCCACGGCGACAGCCGTCTGACGGTCGTCGGTGCGCACGACCGAGGCGACCGCGATGGCCGCAGCGGCTCCACAGACCGCGCTGCCCGCGCTGACCAGGATCGCTTCCCGGCGGGTCAGCCCAAGCAGCGAGGAACCGATCCAGACGCCCAACAGCATGGTCGACACCAGCATGGCCAAAGGTACCAGCACGCCGGCAAGGCCAAGGTCGGCGATGGCGCCGAAGGTCAGCCGCAGGCCGTACAGCGCCACGCCGAGCCGCAGCAATTGCTGTCGCGCCAGTTGCATGCCGGGCCCCAGCGGCGTCAGCCAGCGTTGCGGCAAGGTATTTCCGGCCACCATGCCGGCAAACATGGCTAGCGTCAGCGCGCTCAAGCCGAGGTGCGAGAAGGCCGGGTGGGCCGAGAAGACCATGGCCAGCCAGGCGATGAAACCCAACGGCACCAGGGTCAGGATCCTTGTCGGCCACGATGGCGGCTGGGCGCCAAGACTGGCAACTGCGGTCGAAGAGGTGGTGGACATGGCGGGATCCCTTACCCCTGCAGCCGGAGGGCTTCGGGGCGCGAATTGAGCATGCCCCAAGCCTACTTAGCTGGCGAAAACCTGTAAAACAGGTAATATCGTTATACGTTACCTGAATTTCAGATATGAACCAGCGTCCTCTCCGCCTGACCCTGCGCCAGCTCTCCGTCTTCGTCGCGGTTGCGCAGCATGGCAGCACTGTCGCGGCGGCCGACGCGCTGGCGATGTCTCAATCCGCCGTGAGCGCGGCGCTGGCAGATCTGGAGAGCGCGCTGGGCGGCGCACTGTTTGACCGGGTTGCGCGCCGCCTCAGCATCAATGAGACCGGCCGCCTGTTTTTCCCACGTGCGCTTTCGCTGCTGGATCAGGCCCATGAACTCGAGCGCTTCACCGTCCAGCCCGGCGTACAGCTGCGCATTGCCGCCAGCAATACCATCGGCAGCTATATCCTGCCCGGCTTGCTCGCGGGCTTTCGGCACGCGCAGAGCGGGCCTTGCGCGCTCGACATGCGTATAGGCAACACCCGCGAAGTGCTGCAGGCGCTGCTCCAGTTCGAAGCGGATATCGGGCTGATCGAAGGCACCTGCCACGAGCGCGACCTGCGCAGCGCCCATTGGCGCGACGATGTGATGGTGGTAGTGGTCAGTCCCGCACACCCGCTGGCAAGCAGGCAGGGCGACCTTGAAGCCTTGCGCGATGCAGACTGGATTGTGCGCGAACCCGGCTCGGGGACACGCGAGATCATCGAGCAACGCCTGGCCCCGCTCTTGGGCGAACTGCGTTTTGCCCTGGAACTGGGCAATTCCGAGGCCATCAAACGCGCCGTGATGAGCGGCTACGGTGTGAGCTGCCTCTCACTGCAAGTCGTGGAGGACGAATTGCAGCGGGGTACCCTGGTAGCGCTGCGCGAAGGGTTGCCCGAGGTAGTGAGACCGTTGCATCTGGTGGTCCACCAGGACAAATACCCGACGCAGGGCCTGCTGGCCTTCACCGAGTATCTCCGCCGCGACGCTGCCGGCGGCCACTGAACAGCCGCGCTCCCGCGCTCAGGCCGCCTGCGGATCACCCTCGCCCGCTTGCCTGGCGTTGTAGCGGTCGAGCAGGTGGAACAACAACGGATTGAGCACGATGGACAGCAGCGCGCCAGCCAGGATGAGCGCCTGCCCGCGCTCGGGCAGGATCTTCAGGTAGACGCCAAGGCCGGCAAGGATAAAGGAGAACTCGCCGATCTGAGCCAGGCTGACCGCGATGGTCATGCCGGTGCGGGTGGAATGCCCGAACACCCTCACGATGCAAAGCGCGGCGAGCGATTTACCCACCACGACGATAAACAGCGTGGCCAGCACGCCCCAGGGATCGGTGATCAGCACCATGGGGTTGAACAACATCCCGACCGAAACGAAGAACAGCACCGAGAACGCATCGCGCAGCGGCAGCGACTCCTCGGCCGCGCGATGGCTGAACTCGGACTCCGCCAGCACCATGCCGGCAAAGAACGCCCCAAGCGCGAACGACACGCCAAACAGTGAATAGGCGCCGAAGGCCACGCCAAGCGCGGTAGCCAGCACCGCGAGCCGGAACAATTCACGGCTGCCGGTCCAGACGATGCGTTCCAGCATCCACGGAATAAAGCGCCGGCCGATCACCAGCATGACGGCGACGAAGGCGGCCACCTTGCCCAGGGTGGCAAGCACGGTGAACAGGATCTCGCCCGAGCCTGGCGCGGCGGCATCCTGGCCCGCCACATCCCCGGACGGCATCAGCAATCCGGCAAGTGCCGGCAGCAGTACCAGCGTCAGCACCATGGCCAGGTCTTCCACGATCAGCCACCCGACCGCAATCCGGCCCTGCGGCGACTCGACCAGTTCGCGCTCCTGCAGCGCCTTGAGCAGCACCACGGTGCTCGCCACGGAAAGCGCCAGCCCAAAGACCAGGCCAGGCCCCCACTCCCACCCAAAGCCCCAGGCCGCGCACATGCCAAGCATGGTGGCGATGGCGATCTGCACCACAGCGCCAGGAATGGCGATCTTCTTCACCGCCATCAGGTCCTTGAGGGAAAAATGCAGCCCAACTCCGAACATCAGCAGGATCACACCTAGCTCCGCCAACTGGGGAGCCAGCGCCTGGTCAGCGGTATAGCCCGGCGTATGCGGTCCAACCACGATCCCCGCGCACAGGTAGCCGATCAGCGGTGGCAGCTTGAGCCGGTTGGCCAGCGCGCCAAGAATAAACGCCAGGACGAGGCCGCCGACGATGGTGCTGATGAGCGGAGTAGCGTGATGCATGCGTTCTGGGTTCCTCGTAGGTGGCCATGACGGCGTTGACTGGATGACCTCGCCCGCCCTCCCCGGCAAGAGCCCGGCGGGGACCACAAAGCAACCCCTTGCCTTCCTTGCGGCGTCGAGCGCCGCGCAGTGGCCAGGAGGTACCGCGCTGATTGAGGGAAAACGGGAACGGGAGTCTTACAGAGCCCGGGGGCAATCGCGTGGCAGTGGTCCATCCGGACAATGGCGCACAGTTCAGGCCAGATATCCTCTGAACGCCCCGCGAAGACTACGATATGGAATGTAACACGATCATCACTGCGGCAAAGCGTGGAATCGGGCCGGATGTGGCCCTTTAATGTTCCGGGTTATGCATACGGCACCGAATGGACTCGTGTCGAAGGAGCGGTCCGCTGTGGTCACAACCCGGAAGGAAGTCAGCGGTACCGCGCGCCAGGCCAGGAGACCGGCCGGACATTACGTCCGGCACCGCCGGGCCTGGCCCTCCCTTCGCTAGTTGGCAGCCAGCCGGAACGTCGCCACCGTATCGCGCAGCTTGTGGGCCTGCTCATCCAGCGACTGCGCAGCCGCAGCCGCCTGCTCCACCAGGGCGGCGTTCTGCTGCGTCACCTGGTCCATCTGCCCGACAGCCTGGTTGACCTGCTCGATCCCGGTGCTCTGTTCGCTGGAAGCGGCGGCAATCTCGCCGATGATATCTGACACCCTCTTCACGGCCACGCGGATCTCATTCATGGTGCGCCCGGCATCTTCCGCCTGCGCCGAGCCGGTGCTGACCGTATTGACCGCCGTATCGATCAGGTCCTTGATCTCCTTGGCCGCGCTGGATGAGCGCTGCGCCAGGCTCCGCACCTCACCCGCCACCACCGCGAAGCCGCGCCCCTCTTCGCCGGCGCGCGCCGCTTCCACAGCAGCATTGAGCGCCAGGATATTGGTCTGGAAGGCAATGCCTTCGATCAGCGTGGTAATTTCGGCGATCCGGGTGGAACTCGTGCTGATCACACCCATGGTATCCACCATCTGCTGCACCGCCGTGCTGCCGAGCACCGCCACGTCGGCGGCATTGTTTGCCAGGCCGCTGGCCTGACGCGCGTTGTCGGCATTCTGCCGCACGGTCACGGCCAACTCCTCCATGCTGGCTGCGGACTGCTCCAGCGATGCCGCCTGCTGTTCCGTGCGCGAGGAAAGGTCCGCATTGCCGGCGGCGATCTCATGGGCCGCCGTGCTCACCGAATCGGTCGACATGCGCACCTCCGACAGCGCCGAGGCGACGTGCTCGATCAACTGGTTGAAGGCAACCGCCGTGCGCCCGATCTCATCGTTGTGCCGCACCGATGCGCGCCGCCCAAGGTCGAGCGACTCGCTGACGTAGTGCAAGGTCTGCTCGATCTCCGCCAGGCTGCCGTGGATTCGGCGATAGAGCGAAAAACCCATCGCGCCGGTGACCACGAAGGCGGCCCCGATAATTGCGCAAAACACCGTCAGCGCCAGTTCATACGCCTTCCGGTTGTGCTCGGCCACCTGCTTGCCCAAGGCGGCGTTGTAGGCAACGTGTTCATTGATGGCCGTGCCCAGCGCCGCCGCAGCCTTGAAGAGCGAGCCACCCATCAGCATGTCCCGCGCCGTCTCGGCATCGCCCGCCGCAAATTTCTCAAGGAAACGCTCCCGCTCCACCCGGTATTGCTTCACCGCGGCCCGGTCGGCGTCCAGCAGCGCCCGGTCCTTCTCGTCGGAGATATCGCTGCGCTCATAGGTAGCCACGTTCGTATCGAAAGCCTGGTCAGCCTTCGCCAAAGCCGCCAGGGCTTCCGCGCGCCCGCTCGCCTCGTCCGACAAGGCATAGGCGTAGAGCGAGACGCGCATGCCGTTGACATCGGCCCAGAGGTCATCCAGCGTGCGTACGCTGACCAACGTGTTGTCGTTGAAGTAGGAAAAGCGCTCCTGCGATGCGCGGAGTTGCCAGATGCCACCGATACCGAGGGCAAGTATGGCGAACAAGGCCAGCGACAGTGTGGCCAGCAGGCGTTGAGTGATATTCATGACGCATAGCCGGCGCCCGCCACAAGGCGGACACCGATTCCTGAAAGAAGGACATTGAAATGACGCCCATGGGTCGCGTGCACGGTTCCTGCCGCGCCAGACCACCCACAAGCCCAGACAAATCTACTTTCGAAGCGCGCTTGCGAAGACTTCAGATCCGGGAGCTGTCTTTTGAACGGCTCTTACTTTCGCCTTTACGGCATCCGGCGGCATTTGCTGAAGCAAAAATGCCAGAAAAACAAAAAATAGGAGACGATGTTAAGAAAAATCCTAAAAATCGCGAAAGATGACAACAAATGGGAACATGTGAACTGACAGCACTTGAAGGTGCCGTTGGATCCTAGCCGACAGTCAGTGCCGACATGGTGCCCGGCCAACAGCGAATTCCCGCAGGCATCAAGGCCCGTCTTTCGCTGGATCGAAGCACCGGCGGAATTCTCATCGGGTCTGGCAGAGTCGAAAAGAGTAGAAATACACCCCCTCCCCGCTCCCCCCCCCTTGGAGCAGAGGATACCCAGGAGGCTTCTCCCTATTTCCCCGAGTGCCGCCGCCCGGTTCGCCAAAAAGCAAAAAGCGCTACCGGTTAGAGCACGTTCGACCACGGCCTCCATCCCGCAAGGCCGCTGTCCTTCCGCTTTCGTTTGCCCATCCGCCGCCGTGCGATCCTCGGCTCCCAGCACGGCCCCTGACGAATTCCGTTCGCCCCCCTTCCGTGTCGGGCGCAGTCGCCTGCCTTGTTGCGTCATCGATTTGCATCGAGGTCGGATGTCCTAATCGCGTTGTTCAATGTTCAGGCCTTCAGCCGGGGCTCTCTTCGGCTCACCGCCTTTGCCCCCAACCTAATATGCCGTCTGCTGACTTCTGCATACGCATCCCAACACCTCTCGATGTCGGTAGCACAAGGCACGCATGCAGATCTCCCCGGGTATTGCGCACCCACCTTCACGCTTACGCCTGTCGGATATACGCCGCAGCCTTCCGTACAAGTATTGGGCTTTGATGACTTTGGACATCTCGCCCGGCTACGTCGCCTCGTATCCGCTTCCTGTTCGTCAGGCCAGCGCTTTGCCTTCGGCTTCCTCCAGATTCGCAGTCGCCCGCGACACCCTTGCCGTTCAGCTAACTCTTCCCCTTGTCGGGCGAGTAGAGGACTTTCACCTCCAAGTAAGTGCGCCCTGCCGGGCGCATCAAAAGAAAAAAGCGCCCGAAGGCGCTTCCCCGACTCAACAAATGAAGTCTACATCACACGCCAGTTTGCGCCTTGCCGCAACCCGCGGCGACAGTAGTTGCGGCAGCCCAAGTCACAGCAGAAGCCGAAACAGTCGGCGTGAACGTTACCGTACATGCGTTTACCTTCCCCTGGCCAAGGATGGTAATCACCCCAGCTGCATAAGTCACAGCGCCGTTGGGCGGAGTCGGCATGGCGAGGAAACCACCACCGGCCGGAGTGCCCAGCCCGGTAGCAGTCGTACCATCAGCCGCATTGCAAGGAGCTAGGACAGCGCCCGCAACCTGCGTATTTTGCTGAACGCACTCCGCAATAGCCTGCTTCAAGGGGGCGATTGCACTGACATTTTCCGACCAGCGGGCACGAGTCACATAGTCCTGATACTGCGGAATCGCGATTGCCGCCAAGATACCGATGATCGCGACCACGATCATCAGTTCGATCAGCGTGAAGCCCTTCTGTACCCGCTTGATTCCCATCCGTGCTTTTTTCATAAGATTGACCCCCAATTATTTGTAGGCAGCAACTTGCTGCGCAAGTCCTATATGCAACCTGCGTGCCAGCCCGAATTTGGCCGAAAACTGCGCCACTGTGACAAAGCGCGTCAGTTGTAACCACATGTATCCGAGGCGCCGTGACAAATTACGTCAGTTCCGGTGACGAATTCCGGCATGCACAGTTAGCCGCCCGGCGTACGCCGGAAGTTTGGCTACGCTTCAGCCTGCACCAACCGCTCCCTTGCCAAGCCAAACGGCAGCGAAGCCTTCAGCCCTCTCTCCAACCAGGCTCGACGGAATGGCAAGCAGAACAGAAAAGAATAAAGCCCTGATAAATCAGGGCTTTAATTTGGAGGCGGGGGTCGGAATCGAACCGGCGTACACGGCTTTGCAGGCCGCTGCATGACCACTCTGCCACCCCGCCGGGTGACGGCTGCTGGGATTGTAGCCGCATTCGCCTGACCTTGCCGGGCCGGCATGCGCACCACCATCGCAAACAAAAAGGGAAGCGCTGCTTCCCTTTGGGATTGGAGCGGGAAACGAGACGTTTACTAGGGCAGTAAGTCGTTGATTCCCAAGCTCTTTCTTCGCCGAGGTGGCCAGCGAAGACCTAGATTGTAGCCTATTTTTTCGTCCCCGCCAACAAAGATCGTCCAAAGAGTTCCACTGGCATCCATAGACCCACACCCAGCACACCAGACCCGCAGTCGTCACAACGTCATCGGCGACGGTCTCGAACTGGCCGCCCGTGCCCCTGCTCTCAGTTCCCGCATCCGCTTCCGCGATGACGCCCAGGCCGATCCTCTCGGTGCCGGCCCAGTTCGGATGCCATCTACGAGCCGCATGCAACGCGCATTGCATTGCCCGTCTGCGCAAGCAAGTCACGCAGGAAGAACGCGCACCCTAGCCGTGGCGCGTCAGCACGCGATTCTTTATCGGTATATCAGGATGCCAGGGCGGGTATGACAGGCGTGGATTCGCCCAGTTTTCCTAGACCTTGGACAACGACCACCATCTCGTCGCGCCTTGTGAAACCGCTGGCATATAAGGCCATACCGAGACAGATTTGCAGAATCCGCAACTTATTACGACGCTGATAGCGTGAGCGTCACTGTCGAGCCTACGTCCCGATGCTCGACCTTCTAGCGGCCGATGAATTTTTGCACATTGGGCACATGACAGCCACCGGTAAAAGCGCACTGGTGAGAAGTGCTCAAGCACCCATAACGGACCGGGCCTCGGGGCTCGTTTCCTACACAGACAACTGCCCGACCACGGGGTCGGCGTCAAAGGAGTCGGCCATGTAGTTCTTCTCCTGGAAGGAGACGGAGCATGCACGAGAACAAGAATGATGCACCAACATCAAAGGTGTTCTACCGCCCGATCGAAGCGTCCATCCGCTGGGCTGGGCTGCTGCGATACGAGCAGGTGATCCTGGCCTCGGTTTTATCGCCAAGGAATCTGCCACAGTCGTTGGATTGCCCGCGCTGGGGCGAACTGCGGCTATACACCGACCGAATCTACGACGGCATCCTCAATGGGGAACTGCCCTTCGGGCAGAACGGCATCACAACACGCGATACCGCACTGATCGAGTCCCTTGATCTGACGGTTCGCCACGTCGATCTGAAGCGATGGATGCGCCAGCACTACCCCGAGCAGCGGCCCGGCTTTCTCTTCTCTCGCAGCGAACGCATCGCCCATCCCGTCATCTCCCTGGAGACCGGCCAAGCCATGCTGGTCGAGCGATTGGCCCTCAAATCCGCTCTGGAGCAGTGCAAGCGCCAAATGCGCGAGCTGCAAGAACAGCACGACGCGCTACTCAAGCAGTCCACGGTCATTCCCGCCTGCGCGCAATGCCCCATCAGCGACCGGGCCGAGGCCACCTACCTCCACATCATCGGCACCATGCTGGAACTGATGCTCGGCCAATCTCCGTCGGGCACACCGTATTCCAGTTTCAATAGCCAGGAGGCTATCGCTACCGCGATGATCGCGCATCACGGCGAACTCATGGGCATTACCGATCGCACGCTGCAAGCCAAGTTTGCACAAGCCCGCCGCAAGCTGCGGGCCGCCGTTTCCTGATATTTGCAAGCCCGAATCTGCGGTCACGGAAACCGCATTTACGGTGGCCTGAGACAGAAGTCGACATTTGAATAGGTGTCACGCCAACAAACGCCACTGAGCGTTCAGGAGTGACCGCCATGTCGCAGATACCTGTACTACCGCCCAACGAGCGCCGCATCTTGCGTCTCGATGAAGTCGAGGCCAAGTCCGGCTTCAAGCGTGCCCACATCTACAACCTGATGCGTGCCGGCAAGTTCCCCCAGGCGCTGCGTCTGGGCGTGCGTGCAGTGGGCTGGGATTCGGTCGAGATCGACCAGTGGATCGCCGAACGTCTCAACAATCGCACCTGAGCGGCTCTCCCTCGGAATTCCCTATCCCTAGACGGAGAGCGCCATGCAGGTTGTATCCATCATCTCGACCAAGGGCGGCGTCGGCAAAACGACCACCGCAGCCAACCTCGGCGGTCTTGCCGCCGACGCGGGCTTGCGCGTACTGCTGCTCGACCTCGACGTGCAGCCCACGTTGTCGTCCTATTACGAACTGGCCCACCGCGCGCCCGGTGGCATCTACGAGCTGCTGGCCTTCAACGAGCGCGATCTCGACCGGCTCGTGTCCCGCACGAGCATCGCGGGCCTGGACCTAGTGCTCTCCAACGACCACCGAGGCGAACTGAACACCTTGCTGCTGCATGCGCCGGACGGGCGCCTGCGGTTACGCCATCTGTTGCCGGTGCTGGCGCCTCTCTATGACCTGCTGTTGATCGACACCCAGGGCGCGCGCAGCGTCTTGCTGGAGATGGCCGTGCTCGCGTCCGATCTTGCGCTGTCGCCCGTGACCCCGGAAATCCTCGCGGCCCGCGAGTTGCGGCGCGGCACCATGCAGTTGCTGGAGGACATCGCGCCGTACCGACACCTCGGCATCGAACCGCCGCCGCTGCACCTGCTCATCAACCGCGTCCACCCCGTGTCCGCCAACGCGCGGCTGATCCAGCAGGCCCTGCGCGACCTGTTCCAGGAGCATGCTGGCATCCGTGTGCTGGCTACTGACGTGCCGGCTATCGAAGCCTATCCGCGCGCTGCGACCCGCGGCCTGCCGGTGCATCGCGTCGAGTACCGACAGCCACCGGGCAGAGTCGCGCCAGCCGCTCTCGACACCATGCGCGCCCTTGCCAGCGAGTTGTTCCCGCAATGGCAGGATCAATTGGCCTTCGTGTCCGGCCGCCAGCAGCGTCCTTCTGAGACTGGGAGGCAGCATGGCAAGCGCACATGAACTGGCCCGCGGCCACAAGCGGCTACGCGTCCTGATCGAATTTGCGATCAGCGAAGGCTGGCACGTCAAACGCACACCGGGTGGACACCTCAAGTTCACCAAGGTCGGCTGCGCCGCGATCTACACCAGCTCGACCGCGAGCGACCACCGGGCGACCCTCAACGCCCGCGCGCAGATCCGCCGTGCCGAGCGCCAGGCCCAAGCCCAGGCCGCGAGCGTAAAGGAATGCGGCCATGGCTGATATGAGGTCCCAGGACATGGCTGGCAAGCTGCTTGCCGCCGGGTTCGAACGTAGCGGTCCATCCGCCACCGCCTTGAGCGACCCGATTGTCGACACGCCGATGGTCGTGACGTTGGACCAGTTGCGTCCCTACGATCACGATCCACGCAAGAAGCGCAATTCCGCCTACGAGGAAATCAAGGCTTCCATCCGTGAACGCGGCCTGGATGCGGCGCCGGCCATCACGCGCCGTCCAGGCGAAGATCACTACATCATCCGCAACGGCGGCAACACGCGGCTGGCGATCCTGCGTGAACTCTGGTCGGAGACCAAGGACGAGCGATTCTTCCGCATATCGTGCTTGTTCCGCCCCTGGCCCGCACGTGGCGAGATCGTCGCATTGACCGGGCACCTTGCGGAGAACGAGCTACGCGGCGGCCTGACGTTCATCGAGCGAGCCCTCGGCGTCGAGAAAGCGCGTGAGTTCTACGAAGAGGAAAGCGGCACCACGCTGAGCCAGTCCGAACTGGCTCGCCGCCTGGCCGCCGATGGCTACCCGGTACAGCAGTCGCACATCAGCCGCATGGTCGATGCGGTCCGCTATCTGCTGCCCGCGATCCCGACCGTGCTCTATGGCGGATTGGGCCGCCACCAGGTCGAGCGGCTATCGGTCATGCGCAAGGCCTGTGAGCGCACCTGGGAGCAGTACGCCAAAGGCCGCTCTCTTCCTCTGGATTTCGACGGCTTCTTTCAGGAAGTGCTGTCGCAATTCGACACGCAGGCTGACGAGTTTTCGCCGCAGCGAGTGCAAGACGAGCTGATCGGCCAGATGTCCGAATTGCTGGGCATCGACTACGACGTCCTGGCGCTGGACCTGACCGAATCGGAGAGCCGTCACCGTGCGTTGGTCAGCGACCCGACGCCGCCATCGGCGCCGCCCGCATTGCCTGAGCCTGGGGCCATCGCGCGATCGCCGGTTGAATCAGCACCATCCACTATCACGCCTGCACCACGTCCAGGCCATGCAGCGGCCGCGCCTACGCGGCGCGAGGACGACACGGCCCCGAGGGAGGCCTCCGCGGCCAGCCCTACGGCAGGGGTCGGCGATTTGCTTCAGGAGCACATCATCTCCCCGGCACCAACGACGGAGCGGCTCCAGTCCATCCAGCGCATGGTCGCCGATCAGTTAGGCGACGCGCTACCGCCCGATTTCTCAGCCAACGTATTGCAGTCGATTCCAGTGCAGGCCGGTGGCCTCTATCCCATCTCGGACATCTGGTATATCGACCCTGGACTGGATACGCCCGATCGGCTACGCATCCACATCGCGCAGTTCGCGCGCGAGATCGCAGGCGAGGCCGAGCTGGACGAGTACGTCGCGGATCGTCCCGATGGCATCGGGTTCGCGTGCCGCGCCCAGGCACGGCCTTCGTCGCCCCTGGGACGCGCCGTGCTCGCGCTGCTGGTTTCTCTGGCCGGTCAGACGCCGGCCGACGTCGGCTTGGACAGCGGGCAAATCGTCACCGACCTGCCGGCACTGCTGCACGGCCAGGACGATGCGGCCTTGCGATTGAGCGACACCGCGCTGGTCAAGCTGTTCCGACTGCTGCGGTTGGCCCGACGCCTCCTGGACCTGGAAGCCGGCGCTGTCGGTTCTGGGACCTGAACGAGGGTTGCCAGCATGTCCGCACCGAACCCACTCAATCAGGCCGTCCTCGCCCAGGCGCTCTACGACCTGCGCAACGGCCAATTGCGTCGATGCAAGGCGATGGGGTTCGGGGAGGAAGAGTTGGATGCGCTCAAGCATCCAGCGCTCATCAGCGTATTGGCCAATGCCAACGTCTCCTGGTGCTCTGTCTCCGTGAACCGCGAAGTGCTCCGACGCTTGCTCAAGCAGGCGCAGGACGTGGAGAAGGAGATCGCCACCGTCGATCGCATGCTGCGCCTGGGCGCCAGTACGGAAATGGTGAGTCGCTTCTACGGGCTTACGCATCAGGAAGTCGCGCTACGACGCGAAGTTCTCGGTCTGCCCAAACGCAAGGGGCGCCATCCGGTTCTGGACGAGGAGCAGGACACGGAACTGTGGCGGCGCTGGAAGGCCGTGACCAGCAGCAGGAATGTCGATCTGGAGGACGAAACCTCGGTCCTTGATGCGGCAATGGACCTCGCCGAAGGCATGGAACTGCCGCTGTCGGTGGTCTGGGCTGCGATCAAAGGCTGGATCGATCAAGGATTGGGTTGAGTTATGGCCGTGGATGACTCAGCACCACGAGCATCACGCCATGGCCCCGTCGCCCTCGCTGATCTGTTCAACAGCGCGCTGAAAGACCTTGCGCCCAAACCCCGGGCGCCCGCATCCGCACCTGCATCTGCACCGTCGCCTGGGTCAACATCTGGTGACGGTTTCCTTTTCAGCGGCAATCGTCACGAGAGCGTGCCGCGGCGGCTCTTTCTCGACCGACGCCTGACACCGCTGGAGCGCAATGCGTGGCAAGTGTTTCGGATGATGCTCAACGAGGATGGCGTCACTGCGTTTCCGACATATGAGCAACTTCGGCCATGGCTCGCGTCAACACCCTGCGCTGGACAAGCCTCCCACGAGACCGTCGCACGCGCGCTGACGCTGTTGCGCCTGACACGCTGGTTGAGTCTCGTGCGGCGCAGACGCGACCCCAAGACCGGCCGTATTCTCGGCAACCTCTATGTTCTGCACGACGAGCCCTTGACTCCATTCGAGGCGATGCAGCTCGACGCAGACTACTTGCAGCTCGTCAGCCAGGCTCTGGGCCACTCGGCCAAGGCCGTTCAGGTCGTGGGTCTGCACACCCTCAAGGAGATCGCCGAAGACCCGTTGCTGTCCGGCCGCACGCTGCCCTCGCGGCTGCAGGTCCTTGCCGAACGCCTCGCCAGCCAGGGCATCGGGACGCAAGAGAGTTATCCACAGGAGGACATGGTTCACGATTCCGAAGAAGGGGCTCCAAGCCTTCTTCGGAATCCCGAGCACCCGTCTTCGGAATCCGAAGCAGGGCCGAAACCCGCGTCAGACGGCTCTCTTCGGAATCCGAAGCAGGACCGTACTGTACGTAGTAGTCGTATTAATGAAGTACGTACTACCGCGCGCGAGCGTGGGCAGGTGCGCGCGATGCAAGGTGTCCGCTTGCCTGATCGCTTCCTTGGTTTGAAAGAAGAGCAGCAGGCCGGGGCGATGGTGGCATTGCAGCAGGTCGATGTCCCGCTGCGTCAGGCCGTGCTGGACGAATGGGCCGATCGTTGTCGCGGCAACACCATCCGCAACCCGGCCGGCTACCTGTTCGGCATCATCCAGCGCGCCATCCGTGGCGAGTTCAACGCGTGGGCCAAGCAGGCTGGCGCGACAGCACCCCCCACCGCCGCGCGAGATGCGCCGTCTGAGGCACCACGCAATGTGGTTCCACCCGAGGTGGCCAAACAGCACATCGAACGGCTGCGTGACCTTCTGCGCAAGAGCTGATCGTTACGAGCGGCATGGTCATGAAGCAGACATCCGTGGCCGTCAGTAGAGCTATCCCCAGGGGATAGATGTAATGCAAGGCGTAACGCCGACAGGTACGGCCCGGTACTTTCGTCCACCGCACTGCGATGGCGCCGGTTTCAGGAGCGACGCTGACATTCGCGCGAACAGTGCTCCATGGCGTTTGATGGAGCTATCCCCTGGGGATAGCTCGTGCCTCGGGCTGGCACTGCCATGACAACCGGGGACTGATTCATTTCGGTTTGTTGACTGACTGCCTTCCGTTGCGTGTCGATCCTGACGGCTCCTTTTCCACAGCGGGCGGTCACCATGGCAACCAACGAACCTTTACAACTCAATCTCGGCTCCTTGCGCAGCGCGATGTCGCTGACGCTTCACACCCACCACGCCTCGCGCATCTGGCATGGGCGTGCCGCCGCTGAGGGGCGGCCGGGCATTGTCGGGCTCAACGGCTACATCGCCGTGATGAACAAGATGAAGCGCGGATCGGAGCAAGACGACCCGTACAGCGACTGGTGGATGTTGCGCATCGAGGAAAAGCTCGACCAGACCAAATCCACGCTGCAATCGCTGCGCGAGCAAGTTGACCAGGCGCTGGCCGGCGTACCCGCAGCATTGAGCCTGGGCGAAAACCTCAACGTGCAGCCGGTGAAGCTCCCCTTATTTGTGAACGCGCAGCTCGGCTTCGCGGCGGTCTATCTCCTGGCCGACTACGACGACATCGCCCGCAAGTTGATCCTCGCCCATCACACCGCGCTGATCGATCGCTCGACATTGGAGCGATGGCTCAACGAAGGCGCCCACGCGCTGCGCAGCCTGTTCAGTCTGGCGCAGCAGTACCGCTACTCGGGCTGCACCCGGGACGACTTCGCGGCCAAAAATGCCGCAGCACGGGCGGCGCTGGAGAAGTTCGGCGAACTGCCCCAGGAGGTGCTCGAAGGCACACGCCGTTCGAAGTTTGCGCCGCCCATCGCGCGCCGTGGCCTGCAACAGCGCAGCGATGGTTCTGCCGCAGCGCCTCCGTCCGGCGATGAAGCCATCACCGCCGAGCCATCCGAAACCGCAGCCGGTGAGGACGAACCGGCATGAGCGATCTGAACCAACCGATCCGCTACTTCCGGGGCCTGCAACAGGAAGCCTTCATGCGGCTGGAACACGCGGCCTCTCTAAAAGGCCTTTTAAAGCCTTTTAAAGGTAAAGGGGACTTCGAGGCCTGGGCCAGCCAGTGCTTCGCCATGCGCGACGAACTGATTGGCTTGGCGCAGCGACAGGTGCTGCAACAGGCAGTCGGGCATCCCTTCCACCTGCTACCCATCGAGCTGGCCCAGCAGACAACTGGCGCGGGAACGACGTTCCTTCGCTGGCGCAAGCACGACCGCTCGGCCATGGGCGTAGCCCTGTGGCAGGAGCTGATGGCGAGCACCAGCACGCCGGCCAACCTGCTGGCCGACCTGCACGCGATCGAGCTGCAGCGCATCACGTTGAACATGCAGATCAGCCTGCTGCACACCTTGGGCAGGCAGGCGCAGGAATGCGCCAGCAAAGCGGCCGAGGCAGACAACGCCTACCTGCGCCGGCTCACGTCCACCCCACCCGCAATGCGCGATCGGTGATTGCGCCAGCCATCCCAGCACGCGCCCGGCGCCGACGAGGCACGGGTATTTCAACCACCACGGAGATCACACCATGAGCACGCATTTTTCTGGCGAAGGCAACATCGGCTCGCCACCGGAGTACCGCGAATTCCCCAATGGCAACGACGAGCCCACCCGCCTGCTGCGCCTGAACGTCTATTTCGACAACCCCGTTCCCAAGAAGGATGGCACCTTTGAGGACCGTGGCGGCTTCTGGGCGCCGGTGGAAATCTGGCACCGCGACGCCGAGCACTGGCAGCGCCTCTACCAGAAGGGTATGCGGGTGCTGGTGATCGGCCGCATGGAGCGCGAGCCTTGGACGGACAACGAAGATCAGCCACGCGAGACCTGGCAAGTCAACGCGCGCAGCGTCGGCATTCTGCCGTACCGCATCGAGTCTGTGGTCCTCAGCCCGAAGCCACAGGAGGCAGAACCGAAGCCGCAGGCCGACCAGGAATCGACCGCGCCGAAAGAGACGAAGCGCAGGAAGTGACCCGGCACGGAGGGCGGCTGCCGCGGTGCTTAGCCGCCCTCCATGTGCCGCGAGCTATCCCCAGGGGATAGCTCCATCAACGTCCACTGACTTCCACGCGTACCCGCGAATCGCCGCTCCCGACCCGCATACCTCCGGCCACTCGCCATCCCCGCACAAGCCCTTCCATCCGTGAAAGCGGTCGCCGCCGCGTGCCGCTTGTTTGCTGCTGCTCCTGGTGGTGCTCGGCATGCTCGATCCCAGCAACTCCATGAACCACGGGAATCGGATGGACGGATATGCGGCTGTTCTTGTGCGAGAAGCCCTCCCAGGGCAAAGACATTGGCCGGATTCTCGGCGCCACGCAGCGCGGTGAAGGCTGTCTCAACGGTTCCGGCGTCACTGTCACCTGGTGCATCGGCCATCTCGTAGAAGCCGCTGCGCCCGAAGCCTACGACGAGCAGTTGAAGCGCTGGTCCATTGAGCAGTTGCCCATCATTCCCCAGAATTGGCGGGTCGAGGTCAAACCGAAGACCGCCACGCAATTCAAGGTCGTCAAGGCGCTTCTGGCGAAGGCGACCCAGCTTGTCATCGCCACCGATGCCGACCGCGAAGGCGAGTTGATCGCTCGCGAGATCATCGAACTGTGCGGCTACCGCGGCCCCATCGAGCGGCTATGGTTGTCGGCACTCAACGATGCGTCCATCCGCGCCGCACTGGGCAAGCTCAGGCCATCGGCCGAGACGCTGCCGATGTACTACTCGGCGCTGGCACGATCGCGGGCCGACTGGCTCGTGGGAATGAACCTCAGCCGCCTGTTCACCGTGCTCGGTCGACAAGCGGGCTACGACGGCGTGCTGTCGGTCGGCCGCGTGCAGACACCGACGCTCAAGCTCGTGGTGGACCGCGACCGCGAAATTGCGGCCTTCGTGTCCGTACCGTACTGGGCCATCGACGTGTCCCTGTCCGCAAGCGGCCAGTCTTTCACCGCGCAATGGGTTCCGCCCGATGCCTACACCGACGACACGGGCCGCTGCCTGCAGCAGCCGGTCGCACAGCGGGCCGCGCAGCAGATTCGCGGCGCGGGCAGCGCGCAGGTGGTGTCGGTCGAGACCGAGCGCGTGCGCGAAGGCCCGCCGCTGCTGTTCGACCTGGGCACCTTGCAGGAGGTTTGTTCCAAGCAACTTGGGCTGGACGTGCAGGAAACCCTGGAGATCGCCCAGGCCCTGTACGAGACGCACAAAGCCACGACGTACCCGCGCTCGGATTCCGGCTATCTGCCCGAAAGCATGTTCGCCGAGGTGTCCACGGTTCTCGACAGTCTGCTCAGGACCGATCCCTCGCTGCGCCCGATCATGGACCAGCTCGACCGCTCCCAGCGCTCGCGTGCATGGAATGACGGCAAGGTCACGGCGCACCACGGCATCATTCCGACGCTCGAACCAGCGAACCTCTCGGCCATGAGCGAGAAGGAGTTGGCGGTGTACCGGCTGATCCGGGCGCATTACCTCGCGCAGTTCCTCCCTCACCACGAGTTCGATCGCACCGTGGCGAACCTAGCCTGCGGCCAGCAGAAACTGGCGGCCACGGGCAAGCAGGTCGTGGTGAAGGGCTGGCCCCTGGTACTGACCGAGCCTCAGCCCGACGAGGACGGCGACGCTGCGGCGCGCAGCCAGGTGCTTCCCGCGCTGCGCGAGGGCTTGGCATGTCTGGTGGCCGACGTCGATCTGAAGGCGCTCAAGACGCTGCCACCCAGGCCGTACACGCAGGGCGAACTTGTCAAATCCATGAAGGGAGTCGCCAAGCTGGTGACGGACCCGCGCCTGAAGCAGAAGTTCAGGGACACGGTCGGCATCGGCACCGAAGCGACGCGAGCCAACATCATCAGCGGCCTGATCGCACGCGGCTATATCGTGAAGAAGGGGCGCGCCATCCGCGCATCCGATGCTGCTTTCACACTGATCGACGCCGTGCCCGCGGCGATCGCCGACCCTGGCACTACCGCTGTCTGGGAACAGGCGCTCGACATGATCGAAGCTGGACAGCTTACGCTGGACGTATTCATCGGAAAGCAGGCTGCATGGATTTCGCAGTTGATCGCGCAGTACAGCATCGCGTCCCTGTCCATCAAGGTTCCCCAAGGGCCGGCATGCCCGCAGTGCGGCGCACCCACGCGTCAGCGCAGCGGCAAGAGCGGCCCGTTTTGGTCGTGCAGTCGTTACCCCGACTGCAAAGGCACGCTGCCGGTCGAATCCGGCACGTCCAAGCGCGGTGCCTCGCGCCCGCACCGCAGCGGCCGCCAAGGTTCCTGACCCGACCCCGTTCCCCGTGAGCCGTGCCCGCCATCGGCGGCGTGGCCCTTGTCCCGCACGCCCTGCGGGACGCCCAGCGCGCAACGCCTTCTTGATCCGTGCGCGCGTCCCGCCTGGCCGCTCCGGCCACGGGACCTGAAGGTAGCTTCTCCGCGAACCGCATCCCGCGCGTTCTGCTGATCTGCATTTCTTCCGCCCACTGCGAAGGGTCTCCCGATGGCTTGTCGAACTGCACGAGCCACCCGGAGACCGTTCGTGGTCAGCGGTATTCGGTGCCGGTGCCCGCCGGCGCAAAAACGGGCTCCCTTTGTGCGCGGATGTGCGCCAGACGATGCCGGCCCCAGCCACGACATGGGCCGGGTGTGATTGCTGACAGCAGACGGTTTTAGCGACGACCGGGCCTGCCAATCAGCCCACGGGTGGTTCCTCTTTCCTCCCGAGCCGAAGGCCGCAGGGCCTTCGGCGCCTTTCTCCTGCCCATCAATGTCCCGGCCCCCCGCCCAACGGCCCTGGGCCACACGAACAGGAGACCCGACATGAACCCCCATCCTTGCCCCCCAACACACGGCAGGCCGCGCAACGCGCCGCTGCTCTACGGCAGCGTGTGCAGCGGCATCGAGGCCGTGAGCCTCGCCTGGCAACCCCTCGGCCTCGAAGCTGCGTGGTTCGCTGAGATCGAGCCGTTCCCGAGCGCCGTGCTCGCCCATCGTTACCCCCACGTGCCCAACCTGGGCGACATGACTGCGATCGCCCGCCAGGTGCGCGCCGGCACCGTGCCGGCGCCCGACATCCTGGTCGGCGGCACACCGTGCCAGTCGTTCAGCGTAGCCGGCGCGCGCCAGGGACTGAATGACCCGCGCGGCGCCTTGACCCTTGCCTATGTGGAGCTTGCAAATGCCATCGACCAAACCCGCCACCAAGACCGCCGCCCGTCGGCAACCCTCGTCTGGGAAAACGTCCCCGGCGTCCTCAACGACCGCAGCAATGCCTTCGGGCATTTCCTGGGCGCACTGGCCGGAGAAGGCTGTGCGCTCCAACCGCCAGGGGAAAAATGGGCGCACGCAGGTTGTGTGTCTGGACCCCGGCGCCGCATCGCCTGGCGCGTGCTCGACGCTCAATATTTCGGTGTCGCCCAACGCCGCAAGCGTGTGTTTCTTGTGGCAAGTGGTGGAGATGGCCTCGATCCCGTCGAAGTACTTTTTGAGCGCACAGGCCTGCTCGGGGATTCTTCTGCGGGCAGCGCGCCGTGGCAAGAAGCTGCCCGTGCTGCTGGATCGGGTGCTGAAGCAGCAGGCGGATACGCAGGACTGAAGCAGCCCTACGGCACGGTCACGATGACCTTCGGATTCAGTGGCGGCACCGGCCCCGTCGATGTGGCGGCATGTCTCATGGCCGCAGGCCCCAAGCACGACATCCGCACGGAGACGTTCATGGTGCAGTCGATCGCCGGCAGCATCGCCCACACCCTCGACACTGCCAACGGCGGCAAGGGCAGCAGCGAAGACGGTACGGGCAAGGGTGTGCCGATCATCGCTTTCACCGCGCAGGGCAGCGGCGCGGATGCCACGATGGATCGGGCTCCGACGCTGCGTGCAGGTGGGCACCGCAACAGCCATGCGAACGCCGGTGTCGTGCCCGCCATCGCCTTCGCGCAGAACAACCGCGGCGAAGTGCGTTTCGAGTCGGGCCATGGGCAGGTAGCTTGCACCGTCCTTTCCAACGGCAAGCCGGGCTATGGCGTGCCGATGGTGGCCTGCGTTGCCCTGCGGGGACGGCAGCAGGGTCTTACCGCGGAACTGGGCGGCGGCGTATCGGACGCACTGCGCACCAGCGGCGGCGGCGCTGACAAGCCCCATGTGCTGGCACCCGACTTCGAGGCGCATTTCCGTTACGACTGGAGCGAGCCCGGCCCCGGCGACTGGTCGCACTGGCGGGTGCGGCGGCTAATGCCCGTGGAATGCGAGCGGCTGCAAGGCATGCCCGACGACTACACGCTGATCCCGTACCGCGGCAAGCCCGCCGCGGATGCTCCGCGCTACAAGGCAATCGGCAATTCCATGGCGGTGCCGTGCGTTGCGTGGCTTGGCCAGCGGCTGGTGCAGTGCCTGCACAAGACGGGATCGACAGCTCCGGATTGATGCACGACGTCGCCAGCGGGCCACGCCATTCTTCCTCCTGCATTGCCGACGTGTCGGCAGCAGCCAGCAGCCGGGGTGTCCAGGCTGCCGTGGGTTCTACCCGCGCCACCCACCAGTTCGCCTCGGCATCTCACCGGCGAACGCTGCCCACCGGGGCATCGATGCCTCTTTTTTTCCAACCCACGGGATGGCCGCCACGTCCCGTCGGGGGCATGTCGCCACCCGGTCGATTTCAGGACTTCCCATGGATAACATCACCAAGCAAGACCGCATCACGCTGAAGAACCTCAAGGTGGCCGACTTCGCCAGCGAGGAAACGATGTGCTTCAGCGCCACCGTCGTGTTCGACGGCACTCCCATCGCCGAGGCCCGCAACGACGGCCACGGCGGCTCGACGTTCGTCCACGCGCTCAATGGCAAGGCGGCGCTGCTGGCGCAGGCCGAAGCCTTCGCCAAGGGCCTGCCGCCTGCACCGCTCGACCTCGGCCACGAGGGTGAAGACCCTCATTACATCGACATGACGCTCGACTTCCTGATCGATGAACTGGCCGATGCCATGCACGCCGAGCGCAAGGTGCGAGCCGCGTTCAACCGCGACATCGGCAACAAGGTGCTGTTCATCAAGGACGGCAAACTGCTGTTCATCAAGGGCATCAAGCTCAAGGCCATCGCCGACCGCAAAGCGTATTTCGCTTCGCTGCGCGCCCGACAGGCCCAACCCATCGTCATCCTCGCCGAGCTTCCGCCCGAGCAAGCATTTGACCTGTGGAAGCAGCATGTCCTGGGCGACAAGCCCGCCTGACCCAGCGCCGACGCCCCCTCCTGACAGCCCCGCACTCGATGCGGGGCTTCTTTTTTTCGGTGCCCATCAATCGGGGCTGGGCCGGATGCCGTTTTCCAACTGACGCAGCGCGGCCCGCGCACGAAGCTGCCCGCATGTTCGCTGATTCGTCAGCACATGCCAGCAGCCAGGGTTTCAGGCTGCCGCGGGTCTCTCCCGCGTTGCCCACCAGTCCGCATCGCATCAAGTCTGCGGACGCGCGTCCCCGTGACGTCGATGCTTTTTATCAACCGCGTGCGGGAGCTGCCATCCCGTGAGGGACGAGGCCCCGCTTTTCCAAGGAGCCCGTCCATGTCCCAGCAAGCCTCTTTCGGCCAACTGGCCCTGACCTACTGCGGCAAGTTTCTGCCGCTCGAAGTCCTGCAAAGCGCCGCCGGTCACTACATCGGCACGCGCGATACCGAAGGCCCCGTTTCGCGGGAATCCCGCGAGTACTTCCGCAGCTATGCCGCGGCTCAACGTGCCCTCGAAAGAGGCGGCTGGTCCCAGCTCGCCATTCCCTGATCCAACTGGAGGAATCACGTCATGAACCAGCTACTGCCGCGGGAAATCGTCGATCAGATCATGCGGGAAGAACAGCATTTCGCTGCCGCGCCCCAAGCCTTCTTCGAGGCCTGGAAGCGCGGTGTCGAGATCGCTGGCCCCGAATGGTTCGGTGACGGCACCCGTGAAGGTCTGAACCAGGCCAAGAGCAAGTGGGATCTGCGTCCCAACATGCTGCAGCTCAACGATGCCCTCGGCGTCCTGAGCAGCGGCGAACGCATGTTCCTGTCCGCCATGGTCAGCTTCTACAACGCGCGCGAGGGCGGTGCCATGCTCAAGCGCTGCCACTTCAACGGACTGTCGGACTTCGACGGTCTCGATCTGCAACGCCGCAAGGTCATCGCCGACCTGCTGGTGAACTACAACGGCTGGTGAGCCGGTCCCCGGCGCACCACTGCTTTTCGTTCCCCCCGAGAGGGACATGCGCCCACAAAGCCATGTTCCTCAATTTCTTCGCCATCGCCCAGCGCCAACGGCCTCGGGCTATTACTTGCGGATGCCACCGTCCGCATGGGCTGGCTCCGCTCACTTCTCGAAAGGAGCCACCATGGCAAACAACTACTACGAGGGCACGGGCGTTCTCATGCTTGATCGTGTTACCCCCGTCATCAAGGCGCTGTTCGGCGTCTTCGCATTGGATGAAAGCTATCCCGGCAACGGGCATGCCTACATCGCCAGGATCGCCGAGACCAATTATCCGCAATGGTCGAATGTGCTGGGCGGCCTGGAAGACCTCGCAGCGCAACTCGGCATACCCATGCCCGACGACGAAGGCTTGTCGATTCCTCCACTGCTCGAACTGCTGGCCGTGCACTTCGGAGCCGACCAGGATCAGGAACTGCAGAACCTGATCGAACAACACCAGTTCGAGGACAGCGCCGATCTGGAGGCCTTACTTCTGATCGCAACCTGCTTCGACGACGGCCATGACCTGACCGCCATCCAGTTCGAGGGCTGCTGGTATTGCAGCAAGCCAAGGCTGTTCGAGTTCGGCGGCAGCGGCTGCTACCTGAGCCGCGAGGTCCAGGTCTTCAGAACGTCCTCGCAGGCACTCCAACTCGGCGACCAACTGCGCAAAGCCATTAAGGCCAGCGACATCGAAGAGGCCTCGGCGTTGATCGCACTGGAGGCCGCCAATCTGCTCGCGGGCATCAACGACGAGCATTTCCGCCTGAATGTGCGCCATCGCATCGCCGAACGGCTGGCCCAGACGCCAACGATCAGTGCCGACTGACGCATTTTCTCTTTTCAACCCACCGGGTCCAATTCCCGGTGGCGGGGATTGGCTCCATTATTCAATCTGGAGAAATCCCATGTCCCAAAATCCCAATCCCTTTGTCCGCGGCTACTGGAATCTGAAAATCGTCCGCACGCTGTCCATCAGCTACGAGGACGGAAGCCCGCATGTGTGGCGAGCCATCCACGTGAGCCAACAGCACCTCTCCGATGAGGAACTGGTTTCTTCCCCCTGCATCGTCACCAGCGAGTTCGCGGTGGTCAGGAATGGCACTGAACCTGTCAGCGCCGAACTGATGGCCGAATGCAATGCTGTTGAAGGCGTCAGCGGCGAAGGCGTAGTTGGTGCCGTGGTCTATGCCATTCATGGCGACGACTTCGACGGCCGCCCGATCCACGTCGGTGACACTTATTCGGCCGAAGCCGCGCGAGACGTGGTGCAGCGGTTGAGTTTCGAGACCGGCTATTACAGCCGATGCTGGGAAATCAGCAGCGCGCACATCAGCCGGAAAACCGGCCAGTACCTCGCCAACCTGGCAGACCTCGCCACGCCGGAGGCCTTTCTGTTCATCGCCTTCCGGGTTCCGTACAGCCCGGCGATCGGCGTCAAGCTGATTTCCACGCCCTGGACGGACCAGAACCTGGAGCATGCCGAGGGCATCGGCGCGGAGCAGCTTCGACAAGAGCACCGGAACAAGGGCATGCCGGACGACCTGGCGAACATCCTTGAACTGGCTGGCCAGGCCGATGTGCGCATTCTCATCCTCGACGCTGATGCGCCCGCGCTACTGGGCTTGCCGCTGGCCGAGTCCTAGCAGTCGCGCCACGCACCATTCTTCCTCTTTGTTCTCCCCCATGTCAGCCCGTCTCCCACCCGGAGCTGGGCTGATCCATTTTCATAGGAGCAACCTCATGTTCCCCGACCTCATCTCGCATGCACCCGACTTCGAGCACCAGCTCGGAGCCTGCGTCAACGCCATGAGCCAGGACGACGCCATCGGCCAGATCCTGGTATTCGAGCGCACGAGAGGCATGCTACACATGCGCCATATCGCCAGCGCCGACCTGGTGGACAGCGACATTGACGACTACGAAATGGTCGTCTTCGACGGTGGCAACACCAGCGGCGACACGTGGAAGCACGTGTTCTTTCCACGTCAGCGCGAACACTATTTCGTGTACGAAGCCTGATCCATCCAGCCCCTTTCGAGGGGCTTTTTCTTGCCCGCAGCGCAGGAAACCGGGTGCGGCGCGGTGCCGTTTCATGCGGGTGAGCCGCCCATTCCGAGGCCATCCTTGCCCCATGTTCGTCGGCGTTGCCGACACATGCCCAGACAGCCGAGACCTTCAAGGCTGCAAGTGCGGGAAACCGTGCTGGTCTTTTTTCTTATCGGACGTTCCGCGTCCATCCACGCCACCCACAAGGGATCTCTCCCTTGCGGGCGGGAATCCCTTGTCCTTCCTCAAGGAGATTCCCATGGACCGTTCCCTCATCAAATCCATGATGCCTTCGCTTGTCGCAGGCCATGTGCCCCGCAACGTGCGGTCGTTCAAGTACCGCGTGTTCGATGATCAGCCGCAGTCCTCGACGCTGGGCTTCGCCATCGATCCCCAGCCCTTCGACGGCAAGGTGGTCGCGGCGACTGACGATGCCATCGTCGTCAAGCTCAAGCCATCCGAGTTCGCCGTGCTCGATCCCAACCTTGTCACCTCTGTTCCCAGCGAAGGCGCCAAGGTGCGTGTCCAACCCTACGCACGGCGCCGTTTCGACGGCCTGCGCGCGGACACCCCGGAAGAGCGCACGGAGATGACGTCCGACGGCATTCCCTACACCGTCAAGACGCACATCCTTGGCTCCGCGCCCGCCAAGCTGCCCATCCCCAAGCCGCAGTGCATGGAACTGGGCCAGCTCATCGAACAACTGGAGGAAATGCCGGCGCCCGATGGCTTCCGGCGGATCACCCACATGCTGGTCGATGCAGGTGCACGGGATTTCACCTGGGTCGATCCCAAGCCATCCAAGATCATCGAGACGCCTCCGGCGATCAGCTTCACGACCTCGACCGCGAAGTTCAAGGGTCGCGTCACGGTGCTGTACGACCGCGGCGGCGACGCCTACGTGGTGGAACTTCACCGCGATGGCGAATTGGTCGATCGGTACGACGAGGTGTATTTCGACATGCTTGGCGCAGTGTTGGAGCGGCTCATCGACGATGGTCGCTGGCGCCTGATCGACGTGAGCGTGATCGACACCAAGGCTCCCCGGCAGCGCCAAGCGGTGCCGGCATGACGCCTCGAAACGAAGCCAGGCAACTCCACGACTGACCCGAGGTTCCCGCCACGGCGGTTCAGTCCATCCGGCCAAGTGCCGCACAGGCTCTCCATCCATTCGGTGGAGAGCCTTTTCTCTAATCCGTACAGGAGATTTCAACCATGTCACTGCGATTCAAGGGCGCCGACCTGCGCCCTGTGTTGACCGAAGCGATCGCCAACCAGTGCCGAGCCGTCCTCGTCAAGGACCAAGGCGTGTACATCCTCGCCGAGCGCGGGGAACGCCGCCCGGACGGACGCCAGAAGTTGCTGGCCTATGCAGTCGGCTGCGACCCGGATACCGATCCGTTCGATGACTGGTGGTTCCTCGCCCAACGCGAGCTGGGCGGCGACGACTTCGCCGAGTACTTCGACCCGAAGGACGGCGTATTCACCCGCATCTTGCACACAGCGGACGATCTGATGCTGTCGGCCACCGCCACCCACTTGTCGTTGGAGGTCGTGCCTCCCGTTTAAAGCAGCAGCACGTCCTGCTCAGCCCCCGGTTCCCCGGGGGCTTTTTTCCTCCGCACAGCGGCTATGTCCCCGCGTGCGCGCTCGTCTCCGGCCGCCAAGGCCTGCCTCGCCGGCCAGCCCGCCGGCATGCCACTGGAGACGACGCATGCACGACCCGTTCAAGATCACCCAGCCCACCTGCATCAGCTTCAGCGGCGGGCGCACGAGCGCCTACATGCTCTGGCGCGTGCTGCAGACCAATGGCGGCCTGCCTGCCGATACCGAGGTCTGCTTCGCCAACACGGGCAAGGAAGTCGAAGCGACCTTGCGCTTTGTGCGCGATTGCGCCGAGCACTGGCAGGTGCCGATCCGCTGGCTCGAATACGTGCCCATGGAACCGGGCTTCGCTCTGATCGACTTCGATCGGGCCAGCCGCCAGGGTGAGCCGTTCGAGGCGCTGATCCGCAAACGCCAGTACCTGCCCAATCCCGTTGCGCGGGGCTGCACGACCAGCCTGAAGATTCGCCCGATGCACCGCTTCCTGCGGCATCAGGGATGGACGGACTGGGACCAGATGATCGGCATCCGCGCCGACGAGCAGCGACGCGTCTCCAAGATTCGTGCGCGCGGCCACTCCACCGAATCGACCCACGAGACCATGTGCATGCCGCTGGCGGATGCCGGCGTCACCGTGCGCGACGTGAGCGCGTTCTGGCAGGCGCAGCCGTTCGACCTCGACCTGCTGACGGTGAACGGACGCACGCTCGAAGGCAACTGCGACCTGTGTTTCCTCAAGCCGCGTGGGCAGCGCCTGGCCCTTATCAAGGCCCGGCCCGAGGCCGCCGTGTGGTGGATTCGCATGGAATCCCTGAACCTCGCGAGCAAGCCCAGCGGCGCCCGGTTCCGCGCCGATGGCCCCAGCTATGCCGATCTGGCGCGCTTCGCTGCCGACCAGGGCGATCTGTTCGATGGCGCCGAGGAAGCCATTGCCTGCTTCTGCGGCGACTGATGCGCATGGACAGGCCATTGATCGCGCCACGGCTGCAACTCCTGCCCGTGTCGCTACGGGTCGCTAATGGCTTTGTACAGGACCACCACCGCCACCACCGCCCGGTCCAAGGGGCGAAGTTCGCCCTGGCCGTTGCCCCGCGCGGCAGCGATTGCATCTGCGGTGTGGCCATCGTCGGTCGCCCGGTCGCGCGGCACTTGGACGACGGCTGGACCCTCGAAGTAACGAGGCTATGTACCGACGGTGCGCCGAACGCCTGCAGCAAGCTCTATGGCGCCGCTTGGAAGGCGGCCAAGGCCCTCGGCTACACGCGGCTGATCACCTATACCTTGCCCGAGGAAGGTGGTGCCAGCCTGCGCGCCGCCGGCTGGCGGCTGGTCGGCACGCGCGGCGGCGGCGCTTGGAGCCGTCCCAGCCGTCCCCGCGCCGACACCCCCGACCACCTGCGCGGCCCCAAGTGCCTGTGGCAGGCATCGGGCGGCGTGGACAAAGGGAAACGTCTGGGTGCCGATTGATTGCTGTCGCGCGCGCGGAGCCCGGCCATGCTGCCCCCATGCCTGCTGACGTTGTCAGCGACATGCCAGGCAACCATCGGTCATCGAGGTTGCGGCGCAGTTCCCACTGCGTGACCGAGCCAGCTCGCACCGCATCCGTCCGCGAGCGGCCACCAGTCTCTGGTGGCGGATGCTTTCGCCTTATCAACCCACCGCGGGGTTACGCACCTTCCCCGCATGCGTGGGCCTGGTGTGTCTCCGCTTCTTCCAATGGAGATTCACCATGAACACCACTTCCAACGAGAAATCATACTTCGACCTTCACACCTCGGGCATCGGCTACATCCAACGTGCCCGCGAAGTGCCTGTCCGGGGCGGCCGCCGTGCGCAGCCCTTCCTGGCATGCACCATCGCCGCACTGGTCGGTTCCGCCAAGGATCCCAGTTACCGCTACTTCGACGTCAAGGTCTCGGGTGCCGAGGCCAAGAAACTGGTCCAGCGCTACATCGGCGTTGACGATCCCAAGCAGCGCCCGCTGGTGCGCTTCCGCCTCGGCGACCTGTGGGGCGATGCGTACATCCGCGACAAGGGTGAGCACAAGGGCCAGGCCGCCGCGTCCCTCAAGGCGCGACTGCTCAAGGCCGAGCCGCTCGACCGGGCCGAACTGGCTTCGATCAAGCAGCACGAGCTGATCACCCGCGGCATCGGCTACCTCAGCCGTCCGAAGGACGTCACCCGCAAGGATGGCGATCCGTTCCTGTCGTGCAGCGTCGCGGCGCTGGCCGGGCCTGTCGGTGAACCGGAATATCGGTACTTCGACACCATCGTCGCTACCCCTGAAGCCGAGCACCTGGTTCGCCGGTGCGTGCAGGCCATCGAAGGGGACCGCAAGGTGCTGATCGCCTTCCGTCTGAACGACATGAAGATCGATCCGTACATCCGCACCAAAGGCGAGCGCGCCGGGGAACCGGGAGCGAGCCTTGAATCGACGCTGGTCCACATCGGTCTCATCAAGATCGACGGCACCCAGGTCTATCCGACGAGCCAGGCGCAAGCCGAGGCGCCGCAGGCCGAGGACGCACCCGCGCCCGAAGCCGAGGTTGCCGCCGAAATCGCTGCCGACCAATCTGCCGAACCCGCCGAGCGCGAGCCGGAAGGTGAAGCCGAGGAGCAGGAGCCGGAACTGGCTGCTTCGTTCTGATCCGGCATGGCCCCTCACGGGGCCTTGCCTTTTTCCTATTTCCCAAGGAGAACCATCATGGCAGCCACATCGGCACCTACGAGATCAGTCCTGCCCATCGTCGTCCCGGGCCAGCTCACGTTGCGGACCATCCGCGGCAAGAACGGCCCGTTCACGGTCGGTCGTCTGACCACCCCCATCGGCGAGTTCGCCGTCAAGGACGCGGAGCTGGAGCAGTACCCCGAAGGCAAGTACGACGGGGAATTCGTCATTCGCTATATCTTCGCCAAGTCCTATCCGGTCGCGGGCGGCGCGCGGTTTGAAGTTCGCGCCAACCTCGACGGTATGACGCTCAACGGCATCGACAAACTGAGCCGTGACGAGGCCCGGAGCTTCGCCACCCAGGAGGTCGATCCCCTTGACGAAGAGCAAGGGACGCAGCCTGCGGCAACGCCGGCCAAACCTGCCAAAACATCCAGGCCCGCCAAGCCCGCACCCGTGCTGGCGTCTGCGGACCCGCTGGTCGATACCACGCCCTTCGGTGTGGATGCGCCGACACCCGCTGCGGCTGCTGCCCCCGGCAGCACCGAAGATGGCGACGCTGCACTGTTCGGCCTGCTGTGGCCGCTGGGAGAATCCGTAAAGCTGGATTCGACCATCGACCGCCGCACCCTGCGCGCGCAGATCGTTCGCCTGGGCGAACTTGGCTACGCGCTGGACTTCAAGACCCAGGAGTGGAGCCGCCAGGCCGAACTGCAACCTGCGTGATCGCAGACGCCGCATCCGCGGTGTTCTTCATCCACCCGCCGGGGTTCTTTCCCCATGCGGGGGAGACCCTGGCCTTTTCTTTGGAGGTCTCCATCATGTCCAACATCGCTTCAGATACCCACCGTTCCGCACTGGATGAAACCGCGTGGCGGGCTGTCTGCGAGACGGCTGCCAAGCAAGCCATCCATGGCTGCGGACAGTCTCACGACTGGTACGTGGAACGGTTCAGTTCAGAAGTTGACGCGCAAGTACATCGGTTACCCGAGCATCAGCAGGCATATGCCCTGCAGATAGCAGAGGAATACGGGGACTACGCAACACCCGCCGAAAGGCAGGAGACTCAGGACTGGAATGCCGAAAACGGCATTTGCATGCACGGCATCGATCGGGATTGCTGCCCGGCCGGTTGCGGTGATCTTGAGTACTGACACGCGACTTCATCGCTGCTAACGCGGCATTCCATCACCCGCTGGGGGTTCTCCCCCGCGGGGAGGCCTCCGGCTCCACTTTTCAGGAGGCCTTTCATGGGCTGGTATTTCTCCCCCCAATCGCGATCTGAACTGATCGCGGAACTGATCGCACCGCAAGAGACCGAGCGCGCCAGCGTCAAGGTCATCGCCCACGCGCTGCGTGGCAACGTCCTCTGGTCCGTCGCGGAAGTGACGGCCAAGGTCGAAGGCGTGCATCGTGATCTCGCACCGGGTCAATCCCTGCGCTACATCCGCTGCGATCTGCTTGAACGCGGCGGAAGCCAGTGGGGTTACAAGCCACTGGAAGAGTCCATGCACCCGTACTACTACTCGTGCCCGCTGTCTTATCTGGATCTCGCACCGGAGCAGTCCGCCGAATGGCGTGCAGGCGTTCGCGCCCACCACGCGCGGCGGCGCACACCGACGGCTTCCACGGCACCCGCCGCAGCGCTGTTGGTCTGAGCCAGGAGGAACCGACATGGACCCGATCCTGGCTGCGCTCCCGCCCGCGTTGTTGAAGCTCGTCGAAGGGAGTCTGTCCAACGACGAAGTTTCTTCCGACGAGGAAATGCTGGCGTACTTCATCAGCGACGGCCTCACCGAGGATCAGGCGCGGCGGGCACTGACCTACCGCGACCAGTACCTCAACAACATCTACCTGGACGGCTTCACGCCGATTACCGCGGTGGACAAGGCACTTCACTTCAACCCGCACACCCGGCAGTTCGAGCCGGACTGAGCGGTTTTCTTCCACCCCTTGGGGCAGTACTTGCCCCAGCGGGCGGTGCTGTTCCCGTTCATCCGAGGACACCACCATGCCCGCAGACACTTCTTCCACCACGCTTTACCGCATCGACGAATGCCCCGACGTGATGGCCGACGCTTGCGTCGGCGATGACCAAGGCAACCTCGTCTTCCTCTCGATCTGGGCGCGGGACACCGCCGTCCAGCAGTTCCTCGCTCGCCTGACCCTCGGGCGCGACGAGCAGGGACTGGACCAGTTCCACGTCATCACCGACCAGGGCGGCAGCGTCCCGGTGTTCATCGGCAACGTCGATCGTCTGGAAAAGCGCATGACTCGCGCCTACCGACGAACGCTGTTCGGATCGCTCTCCAACGTGTGGCTGTTCGATCGCCGCTGCGTGAAGCCCGACAAGGCCAACGCCAGCGCGCTCGCACTGCTGCCACGCGGCAACGCCCACCGGCTTGACCGCATGTGGACGCTGGTGCGGGACACCTGCCCGTTGCCGCTGCTCGATCACTGGCGCGAGACCGTGCTGGAACTGCTGCAAACCCGCGAGATGCTGGCCCGCCTTCCGTTCGCCCTCGGGCCACTGGAAGGTCATCGGCTCGCCATCGACGTGCCGGCGCTGACCCTGGCGCTGGGCACCTTGATCCGCAGTGACGTACTCACCGCCTATCCCTATCCGGCCAAGATTTGGACGCCGGAAGCGGTAGCGGCTTGACCCACCCGCGGAAGCACGCCTCTGCGTGCTTCCGCCTTTCATCCCCGCCAACCAGGAGACTTCCATGGCCCTCATGTTCCCGCGGCTCGCCCGCAATTTCGTGAAAAACGGATACTTCCCCACGGATGAACCCACGCTCGAAAGAGCCCTCAACGCACTGATGCCCAGCGACGGGTCGATGTGCATCCTCGATCCCTGCGCAGGCGAAGGCGTGGCGATCGCCGAAGCTGCTCATGCCCTCGGGCGCGAGCAGGTAAAGGCGTTCGCGGTCGAGTTCGACGCCGAGCGGGCACGCCATGCCCGCGGCCTGGTCGATCATTGCCTGCATGCGGACCTCATGGACGCGATGATCTCCAAGCAGTCGTTCGGGCTGCTCTGGCTCAACCCACCGTATGGCGACCTGTCCAAGGACGTCAACGGCAATATCGGTTATCAGGGACAGGGCCGTGCCCGCCTCGAAAAACTGTTCTATCAGCGCAGCCTGTCGCTGTTGCAGTACGGCGGCGTGCTGGTCTTCATCGTCCCCGGCTACGTGCTCGACGCGGAGCTGGTCGGCTGGCTGACGCGCCACTACACCGACCTGCGGATCTACCGAGCGGTGGAAACGCAGTTCAAGCAGGTGGTGATCTTCGGTCGCAGGGTGCGTCAGCGCGAGCAGGCACCCGATGGCGTCAAGGCCGTGCGCAATCTGCTGCTGCAGGTTGGGCTTGGCGAAGTCGAAGCCGAGGAACTGCCGAGCGATTGGCCGTTCCTGCCGTACATCGTCCCCGCCAGTCCGGCCGAGCCGGAGCATTTCTTCCGCGTGACGATGGAGCCGGAGCAGTTCGCCGATGAGGTTGGTCGGCTGCAAGGCCTCTGGCCGTCGCTGGACACGCACCTGGGGGCCGCGCAGCAATCGCTGCGTCCACCGGCGCGTGCCTTGTCCCACTGGCATCTCGCCCTGGCTCTGGCCGCGGGCGCGATCTCGGGGGTTGTGCGCTCCAAGACCGGGCGCGTGCTCGTCGTCAAAGGTGACACCCACAAGGACAAGACGCTCCAGCGGGAATTCACCGAACGCGAAGACGGCTCCATCGCCGAGACCCGCATCCTCACCGACAAGTTCGTGCCTGTCATCCGCGCGTGGGACATGACGCCTAGCTCCGCTACGCGGGGCGAGGTGTTGACCATCCGCTGATCGCTTTTCACCGACGGTTCGCCGTCTTTTTTCCCACCACGGGGCATGCCATCGCCCCGTCGGGGGTGGTGCATGCCCCATTTTCTTTGGAGCATCACCATGTCCCTCGATCTCGAAACCACCACCGCCGAAGCCACGTCCGTACAGGGCGAACTGCTCGACGCGGAATCTTCCCCACTGACCCTGAGCCTTCAGGATTTCGTCGGTGAGTTCGGCGACGAACTGCTCGACGCCCTCAACAGCGCCAACCCGCCGGTCTATTCCGGCGAGCCGCAGGCGCACCGGCAACTCATCGTCGCCAGCCTCAAGCGCAAGCTGTTCCAGGCCCAGGCCGAAGTCGTCCATGCCGCCGCCGAGCTGCTGATCGACCGTGGCGAGCGCGCCGCGATCGTCAATGGCGAAATGGGCTGCGGCAAGACGACCGTCGGCATCGCCACGGCCGCCGTCCTCAACGCCGAAGGCTACCGCCGAACCTTAGTTCTTTCGCCACCTCATTTGGTTTACAAGTGGCGGCGCGAGATCCAAGAGACGGTGGCAGGCGCCAAGGTCTGGGTGCTCAACGGCCCGGACACGCTGGTCAAGCTCATCAAGCTGCGCGAGCAGATGGGTGTGCAGCCCACGGGCCAGGAGTTCTTTGTCCTGGGGCGCGTCAGGATGCGGATGGGATTCCACTGGAAGCCTGTCTTCACCACGCGGCGCACTCGCCATGGCGACGTGGCAGCGTGCCCTGACTGCGGTACGGTCATCACCGACCTCGACGGCGAGCCGGTCAACCCGGTGGCGCTCCAAGCCGAGGAATACCGCAGGAAGTGCAGCCATTGCGCCGCGCCCCTGTGGACGCTGATCCGCCCGCGCAGCCTGTCCGGCAGCGACCAGTCCTCGGCAGTGCTGAAAGCCCTCAAGCGCATCCCGACCATCGGGGAAGTCACCGCGCAGAAGCTGATGCAGAAGTTCGGCGACGGGTTCCTGGCGTCGATGCTGGGCGACAACATCCACGAGTTCATCAACCTCATGGATGGCAACGGCGAGCTGGTTTTTTCCGATCGTCAGGCCACGCGCATGGAACGTGCGATGGCCAACATGGAGTTTGGATTCGGTGAGGGTGGCTACCAGCCGTCCGAGTTCATCAAGCGCTACCTGCCACAAGGCACGTTCGACCTGCTCATCGCCGACGAGGCGCACGAGTACAAGAACGGCGGTAGCGCCCAAGGCCAGGCCATGGGCGTGCTGGCGGCGAAGGCTCGCAAGACCTTGCTGCTGACCGGCACGCTGATGGGCGGATACGGGGACGATCTTTTCTATCTGCTGTTCCGCGCCTTGCCTGGGCGGATGATCGAAGACGGCTACCGCCCGACCACGAGCGGGAGCATGACCTCGGCCGCGATGGCGTTCATGAGGGACCACGGGGTCCTCAAGGACATTTACTCCGAAAGCGCCGGCACGGCGCACAAGACGGCCAGGGGCACCAAGGTATCGGTGCGCACGGTCAAGGCTCCCGGCTTCGGGCCGAAAGGGGTCTTGCGGTGCATCCTGCCGTTCACGATTTTCCTCAAGCTCAAGGACATCGGTGGCAACGTCCTGCCGCCGTATGACGAACAGTTTCGTGAAGTCCAGATGGACGTGGCGCAAGCCGCGGCCTACCGTGACCTGGCGGGTCGGCTGACCGCGGAGCTGAAACAGGCTCTGGCGCGACGCGACACGACGCTGCTGGGTGTGGTGCTCAACGTGCTGCTGGCCTGGCCGGACTGCTGCTTCAGGTCGGAGACCGTGGTGCATCCGCGCACGCGCAACACCTTGGCGTTCGTCCCGGCTCAGTTCAACGAGTTCGAGGTGACGCCGAAAGAGCGCGAGCTGATCGACATCTGCAAGGAAGAGAAGGCGCAGGGCCGGAAGGTCTTGGCCTACACGGTCTATACCGGCACACGCGACACCACGTCGCGTCTGAAGATGCTGCTGGAGCAGGAAGGCTTCAAGGTCGCGGTGCTACGCGCGAGCGTGGACGCCAGCCGCCGCGAGGACTGGATCGCCGAGCAGTTGGACCGTGGCATCGACGTGCTCATCACCAACCCCGAGCTTGTGAAAACGGGACTGGACCTGTTGGAGTTTCCGACGATCGTGTTCATGCAGTCGGGCTACAACGTGTATTCGCTCCAGCAGGCGGCACGCCGCTCATGGCGCATCGGGCAGAAACTGCACGTGCGCGTGATCTACCTCGGCTACGCCGGTTCCTCGCAGATGACCTGCCTTGAACTGATGGCCAAGAAGATCATGGTCTCGCAGTCCACCTCGGGCGACGTGCCCGAATCCGGGCTGGATGTGCTCAACCAAGACGGTGATTCCGTCGAGGTCGCACTGGCCCGGCAACTAGTCGCCGCCTGATCCCCACGCCAACGCCGGCCTAGCGCCGCCGGTTTCTTGTTATTCCCAACTTGCAGCCACGCCCACGGTCTCCGTGGACGTGGCTGCGCTTTTCCTATCCCAAGGAGAGTTTCATGAACACCCATATCCAAGCCACGCCCGAAACCGTCAATGCTCGCCTGACGCTAGACGTGACCTATCTGCTCAACGGCGAGGCCGCGCCTGAAGTGCTGGCTCGGCTGGAACGCATGTGCGAACGCGCCATCGGCGAGGGTTTGCTGACCGACGAGACCGCCGTGGAAGTGGACGCCTGGTCGATCGATGTATCCGAGGTGCCTTCGGCTGCCGACCGCGAAACCCTGGAAGCCGAGATCGCCGCTTTCATGCAACAGCGCATCGAGGACGGCAACCTCGGTGCCGAGGACATTCCCATGCGCCTGGCACGCTATGGCCTGATGGCCCCCGAGGCATTCACCGACGAGATGCGCGAGCGCATGGGCATGGACGACGACGCCCTCACGGGCCGAGCCGTCATCCCCTCGACCGAACCTGCCGACGGCGGTGAGATCGAGATGCAAGTCGCGGTCGCCTGCATCGGTGCCTCCGGCAGCCCCGACGTGCCGGTCTTCAAGGTCAGGATCACCCAGGAGGAATACGACCTGGGTATCCACTACGACAAGGCCAAGGACTTCGCCAAAGAAGCCCACTACGAGGGGCCGTTCGTCTGCTTCGACGCTGCCGAATATGGCCCCATCCTGTCGGCCGCCCGCGAACTGGGTCTTGTTCCGCAGGTTGTCGTGGTCGATATGACCGACGGCCAGATCCACTCCATCCGCTGCGACAGCGGCGAGATCAAGGTCATCTGCTACGACACCAGCGACACCGAAGAGTATTCGGTGGCGGTTGCGAACCGGCCGCTCGGCGAGAACGGCCAGTTCGTGCGCTGCTGGTCGCACACCCAACTGGCACAGGTCGATCCCGGTCTGAAGCTGGCTCGGGATTGATTCAGCGCGCTCGATGTGCGTTTTCACTGGCCCCTTCGGGGGCCTTTTTCTTTGGAGGGAGGCTGTCGGTAAATCGGGCGCTGCCTGGTTCGCATTGTTTGCTGCCGCTCGTGGCCCGAGAGGCGATGGTGAGGGCTCGATGTTTCAGGACGCCGAGCTTATGTGCCCCTCTCCACCTTGGTTTCACCATCCCGAACGCCGCCTGCTGGCGGGAGTCCTCGGCCTGCTCTGGTCGGTGCTGGCTGCTGGCTGCGCGACGACGACTGCGCCGCCCCCGCCCGATGCCTTCGAGGAAGTCTTGGCCGCGCCGGAATCCGAGGCGCCCGAGTACATCCCCGTCGTGCGCTACGGTCGCTACACGCTGGTCGAGCTGGCACCCACGGCGGCGCAGCGGGACCTGCTGTTGCAGACCATCGACGTGTCCATGCCCGAAGATGCCCGTGCCACCGTCGGCGATGGGCTGCGGCATGTGCTCAAGCGCAGCGGTTACAGCCTATGCCAGACGGCGCACGCGGTGATCGAGCTGTACGCGCTGCCGCTGCCGGCGGCGCACTTGCACCTCGGCCCCATGACCTTGCGCGATGCGCTGCTCACACTGGCTGGCCCCGCCTGGGAACTGCACGTGGATGATCGCGCACGGCAGATTTGCTTCGAACGGCCTGCCGACAGCGCGGCCATCGAACCCGCATCCGAGTCACCCGCCGCCGAGGCGGTGCAGACGTTCCCGCTGGAGCCTTCTGTTTCGGGAGGCCAGCCATGACCGCCCCGCAGTCTGCCCGGCGCCCGGCCGCTGCGGTGGTGGTGCAGAGCCTTATGTGGCTCTGGCTGATCGGCCTCAGCATCTTCGTAGCCTTGGGCTACCAGACCATGAACGACCAGGCCGACCAGGAACAGCTCGCTTCCCGCCTGCAACGCCTGGAAGCGCAGGCGGCGGGCCTGGCCGAGACCATCGAGGCCATCCAGCAGCGTCCGGCCGTCGCAACGGCGGCAGACCTCAAAGACACCCGACAAATCCTGGAAGCACGCGCTGCCCAGGTTGAGAAAACGCTCAGCAGCTATGCCGCTGCCGACGACCTTCAGGCGCTGCGCGTGGAAGTTGAGCAGATCAAGGCGCGCCAGACCGCTGCGCCCGCTCCGCGCGCCGCAGCACCCGCACGACCGCGCGCATCGGGCAAGGCCGCCGCCAAGCCCGAACCGCCGCCGATGCCGTTCCGCGTCGTCGGCGCCGAATTGCGCGCTGGCCAGCGCAGCGTATCCGTCGCGCCGAGCAGCGCGGACTTCACGCCCGACCAGCTTCAGGTGCTGCTGCCAGGTGATGCGCTCGGCCCGTGGCGCTTGCAGGCGGTCGAGGGAAACACCGCCGTGTTCCAGTCCGGCGACCAGACCCGTCGCGTGGCGATTCCCTGACCGGAGCACACCGCATGAAGCCGTCGATCGTCCTTTCCGCGTTCCTGTTGGCATCCACCCAGTTGCCCGCCTGGGCGCAGCAGCCGTCCGCCGCCCCGGCCCGCAATGCGCAGAGCCAGGAGCGTCCGCTGGTCGCCCGAACCCCGAACGACCAGGTAGCAAGTGAGTGGGGCCTGCAACCGCAGGAATGGGCGCGCTATCGTGAGCTGATGGACGGGCCATTGGGCATCTACTCGCCCAACCTGGACCCGCTGTCCGCGCTGGGCATCGAGGCCCGCACCGATGAAGAACGGCGGCGCTACGCAGAACTGCAGGTGCAGGTCGAAGCACGCCGCGTCGAGAAATTGCTCGCCTACCAGCGCGCCTACGACGATGCCTGGCAGCGCCTGAACCCCGGCATGCAACGGGTGAACCTGCCTGACGACAAGCCCGGCGCAGTGCGCAGCAGCGGCCGTATGGCGGTGTTCGTCAAGGACGGCTGCGTGGCCTGCGGGCAACTCGTGCAGCGCCTGCAATCCTCGGGTACTGAGTTCGACCTGTACATGGTCGGCAGCCGCCAGGACGACGCGCGCATCCGCGACTGGGCCAAGCGCGCGCAGATCGACCCGGCACGGGTGCGCAGCGGCAGCATCACGCTCAACCATGACGGCGGCCGCTGGCTGTCGCTGGGCCTGCCCGGCGATCTCCCAGCGGTCGTGCGCGAGGTGAACGGCCAATGGCAGCGCCAACCCTGACGGCGCCGTTGCGCGCACTGGTGCTCGCTGCTGGCCTCTGCGTCTGCGCCGCCCGGGCCCAGGAAATTCCACCACCGGCCTACCAGCTTGCCGCCCAGCGCGCGGGCATTCCCTCGGCGGTGCTCTACGCCGTGGCCTTGCAGGAGAGCGGCATCCGGCGTAACGGACGCATCGTCCCGTGGCCTTGGTCCCTCAACGTCGCCGGCCAGTCGCGCCGCTACGCGACCCGCGCCGACGCCTGCGCCGGTTTGCAGCAGGCGATGCGCTCCACGCCGCACACGCGCATCGACGTGGGCCTGGGTCAGATCAACCTCGGCTACCAACAGCAGCGTTACGCCAGCGCGTGCGACTTGCTCGACCCGTACCGCAACCTCGCCATCGCTGCCGAGATTCTGAAGGAGCAGCACACCGCCGGTGAGGACTGGTTGCTGGCGATCGGCCGCTACCACCGTCCGGCGGGCGGTGAGCCCGCTGCCCGCTATCGCCGCAGCGTGTCCCGCCACCTCGCGCGCGTGCAGGGCACGCACCCAACCGCCGCGGTCCTCGCCGCGCGCCAGGAGACCTCCCCATGACGAAATCCCATCTGGCCCATCTCGCGGCGAAAGGCCTGCTCGTGCTGCTGGCTGGTCTGCCGCTGGCCTCGCGTGCCGGCGAGCCGCTGATCGTGGTCGAAGACCGTGGCGGCACGTCGGCGCTGCCGTACTACGAAGCCCTGAACCTTCAGCCGCGCGCCAACGCTCCGGCCCGGTCGCCCGTCCCGGCGCCTCAGATCCCTGCCACACCGGCGGACGAGGCCGCGATGCTGCCGGTGCGTAGCGCCAAGCTCACGTCCGGCACCGTCGCGCGGCGGGTGATCGAGGCGCCGGGCCTGCGTCCCTTTGTGGTCGTGGGCGACGACGAGGCTTCCCAGGCCTGGTTGCGCCGCCATGCAGCCTCATTGCGCGAGCGCGGCGCGGTCGGTCTGGTGGTCAACGTCGAGACCGTCCAGGGCCTGGAGCGGCTGCGCGCACTGGCACCCGGCGTCCCCCTCGCGCCCGTGTCCGGTGACGACTTGGCCGAGCGCTTGGGCCTGCGGCACTACCCGGCGCTGATCACGGCCACCGGCATCGAGCAATGAAGCCATGTCGGGGAAACAGCCGGTCGAGGTGCTGCTTCGCCCAGCGGTGGAGCTATATACCGTCGCGGCGTGTGCGGGCGCCGCGTTTCTGTCCCTGGTGGCCCCGTGGTCGCTCGCGCTGAGCCCCGCCATGGGTGTCGGCAGCGCGTTGGCGTTCGGGGCCTATGGCGCGATCCGCTACCGCGATGCCCGCGTCATCCTGCGCTACCGGCGCAACATCCGCCGCCTGCCGCGCTACGTGATGACCAGCAAGGACGTGCCGGTCAGCCAGCAACGTCTGTTTGTGGGGCGCGGCTTTTTGTGGGAGCAGAAACACACCCATAGGCTCATGCAGACATACCGGCCGGAGTTTCGGCGCTACGTCGAGCCGACGCCGGCCTACCGACTGACGCGGCGCCTGGAGGAACGGCTGGAGTTCGCGCGGTTCCCGCTTTCCCGGCTGCCGAAACTCACCGGCTGGGACGTGCCTTTCAACCCAGTGCGCCCGCTGCCGCCCGTGGGCGGACTGCCTCGGCTGCACGGCATCGAACCCGAGGAGGTGGACGTCAGCCTGCCGCTCGGCGAGCGCGTCGGGCACTCATTGGTCTTGGGGACAACCCGCGTGGGCAAGACGCGGCTGGCCGAACTGTTCGTGACCCAGGACATCCGGCGAAAGAACGCGGCGGGAGAGCACGAGGTCGTGATCGTCATCGACCCCAAAGGGGATGCCGATCTGCTGAAGCGGATGTACGTCGAGGCGCAACGCGCGGGCCGCGAGGGCGAGTTCTATGTCTTCCATTTGGGCTGGCCGGACATTTCCGCCCGCTACAACGCCGTGGGGCGCTTTGGACGTATCAGCGAGGTGGCGACCCGCATTGCAGGGCAACTCTCCGGTGAAGGCAACTCGGCGGCTTTCAGGGAATTTGCCTGGCGCTTCGTCAACATCATCGCCCGCGCCTTGGTGGAACTGGGGCAGCGTCCGGACTACATGCTGATCCAGCGGCATGTCATCAACATCGACGCGCTGTTCATCGAGTACGCCCAGCACTACTTCGCCAAGACGGAGCCGAAAGCCTGGGAGGTGATCGTCCAGATCGAGGCCAAGCTCAACGAGAAGAACATCCCGCGCAACATGATCGGGCGCGAGAAGCGCGTGGTGGCGCTGGAGCAGTACCTGTCCCAAGCCCGCAACTACGACCCTGTGCTGGACGGTTTGCGCTCTGCCGTGCGGTACGACAAGACGTATTTCGACAAGATCGTCGCCAGCCTCTTGCCTCTGCTGGAAAAACTCACGAGCGGCAAGATCGCGCAGCTCCTGGCCCCGAACTATTCCGACCTGGCCGACCCGCGCCCGATCTTCGATTGGATGCAGGTCATTAGGAAGCGGGCCATCGTCTATGTGGGCCTGGACGCGCTGTCCGATGCCGAGGTCGCCGCAGCGGTCGGCAACTCGATGTTCAGCGATCTCGTCTCGGTCGCAGGCCATATCTACAAGCACGGGATCGACGATGGCCTGCCGGGCGCTTCGGCCGGCGCGCGCGTGCCGATCAACGTCCATGCCGATGAGTTCAACGAGTTGATGGGTGACGAGTTCATTCCGCTGATCAACAAAGGTGGTGGCGCCGGGCTGCAAGTCACCGCGTACACGCAGACCCTCTCGGACATTGAGGCCCGCATTGGCAACCGCGCCAAGGCCGGTCAGGTCATCGGCAACTTCAACAACCTGTTCATGCTGCGCGTGCGCGAGACCGCGACCGCTGAACTGCTGACCCGGCAACTACCGAAGGTCGAGGTTTATACGACCACCATCGTCAGCGGCGCGACCGACAGCTCGGACATTCGCGGGGCGACGGATTTCACGTCCAACACTCAGGACCGCATCAGCATGTCCAGCGTGCCGATGATCGAGCCGTCGCACATCGTCGGCTTGCCCAAGGGCCAGTGTTTTGCATTGTTGCAGGGCGGCCAACTTTGGAAGGTTCGCATGCCGCTGCCGGCACCGGACCCCGATGAGGTCATGCCACAGGATCTGCAACAACTCGCGGGCTACATGCGCCAGAGCTACAGCGAGGCCACGCAGTGGTGGGAGTTCACCAGCTCCCCGGCGCTGCAGGACGGGGCCTTGCCCGACGACCTGCTGGATGATGCTGCTGCGGTCGAACCTGGCCTTGTGGCCACCGACGACAGCGCCGGCAACGAGGCCTCGCCATGAAGGATGCCGCCTCGACCGCGCAGCGGGAGCAGAACCAGCGCCAAGGCCTGATCGTCGGCACCATCACCTTGCCGTTCCGGCTGCTCGGGGTGCTGATCGGCTCACTGCTGTTCTCCATCGTCGTGGAATGCGTCGGCATGCACCTGTTCTGGAAGGACCAGGGCTGGCGTCACTCCCAGCAGATGTTGCAGTACGAGCTGGGGCACCTGTCCAACCACTTCACGCGCAGCGTCGTCGTGCGGGAGCCAGGGCGCACGGCGCATGAGCTGGTGGACACCGGCTACGAATGGGTATTCGTGCGCTCGGGACTGCTGGAACGCATGAGCCAGACCGCCGAGCGTGCCCGTGCGCCCAGCCACGGGCAGACGCGCAACTTCCGCTATTACATCAGCCAGGTCTATGTCTGGACCGAGAGCTACCTGATCGCCGCGGCCTTCACGACGCTGACCTTCCTTGTGCGCCTGCTGGTCCTTGTGCTCACGTTGCCGCTGATCTCCACTGCGGCGTTCGTCGGCCTGATCGACGGCTTGGTGCGCAGGGACGTGCGCCGGTTCGGCGCGGGCCGCGAATCGGGTTTCATCTACCACCGTGCGAAAGCCAGCCTGATGCCCATAGCCGTTCTGCCCTGGGTCACGTACCTGGCCTTGCCGATCTCGGTACACCCATTACTGATCCTCTTGCCGAGCGCCGCCTTGCTGGGACTGGCGGTGTCTCTGACTGCGGGGAGCTTCAAAAAGTACCTGTGAGTGCTCGCCACCGGCAGCGCAGGAAGTAGTCGATGCTCAGACCTTCAACCGTGCGTACACCTGTTCCCAGGCCTTTGCAGCACGAACCTGTGCCGCCTCCATTTCGGCCCTGATCAGTTCGGTCATCTCGGCGTGGCCGGCTTCGGCTTCCTCCCAGATGAAGTACCTGCGCATCTCGTGCGTCTCGCCGTCCACGAAGACCATCGTCTCGAACAAGAGGGGATCGCCGCCTAGCGCGTGGTTGTGGTCCAGGCCGAGAAAAACCGTGGAGATACGGACGTCATCTATCCATGTTTCCGCCACACGCCTGTCGCCTTCCGCCATCCACATAGACCACTCAACGAGACTGTCGCACGGCACGGAGCGACGGCCATCGAGCTTGTAGTGCATGAGGCGTGGAGGACGGGGAATAGCCATGCTGAAAGAGTACCCCAACTCCATTTCTCTCCCCAATCTTCGCCATCGGTCTGCCCGGAGTTCAGCACGGCGCCGATAGGCACTTTCCGGGCCTCGAATCCGTGTCGAAAGCCCATGAATCCGGTCATCTGCGGGTTCCTATTGTTTGCAGCCTAAAGCAGCGCTGATCTCCACGATCAAGCCATTGCTGATCACACAGGAATGGCGCGATGGTGGCTTTAACCTGGCTGCGCGCCGCGCATCGCGGCGTGCCCACTTTTCTCGTGATGGCCCTCCTGCTGGGCCAGTCCCCGATGGCGTTGGGCGAGTCCCCGGCGCAGCGCCAGGAGTTGGTCGCCGCGCTGCGCCAGCTCGACGCGCTGGAGCGCACCGTCGCCGACAGCGCCGCGCATGCCTCCATCCAGCCGGGCGAACGCTATCACTTCGATTACCCGCGGCTGCTGGCTGATCTAGCGCGTATGCGCGCTGGCATCCAGGCCCACCTTACCCCGTCGCGTGCCCAGCCGCGCGACACCTCCGAACTGGCCGGCGGCTACCGCACCGAGCGGGCCGTCGAGGGATCGCTGCCGACGACTGTGGAGAACAAGCCATGAACGGCGCCCAGGTCTCGGCATTTCAGGCCAACAGCGGCATCGCGCCTTCAGCGATGGCGACCGTCCTGGTCGGCGTCGTGTTCGCGGTCCTGCTCGTCTGGGGCGTCTGGGCCATCCGAACGGCCTACGTGGGGTGGTCCGAGAGCCGCCTCAACCAGCGCCAGTTCCTCGGCGTCTGCATCCGCTTCGTCGCGATGTACCTCGTCCTGAGTTTCTTCCTCCTCTCTTGACCTGAAAGGCATGACCATGCAAAACCGCATCCTCAATTCCCGTCTCGCCCAGCGCGCCGCCGTGGCCCTGGGCATCGCCGCGCTGCCCGCGCTGTCGTTCGCGCAGGGTTTGCCGCAGTTGGAGAACCCGACCCGTGGCACCGGCAACGGCATCATGGAGACGATCCGCAACTACGGCTACGACATCATCATGCTCGTGGCATTGCTGGTTGTGGCGTCGATGTTTATTGGCGTCTGCTACCACGCCTACGGGACCTACGCGGAAATCCACACTGGCCGCAAAACCTGGGGCCAATTCGGCCTCACGGTCGCCATCGGCGCAGTGCTGCTCGTGATCGGCATCTGGCTGCTCACCGAAGCCACCGGCATCCTGTAAGGCGAGGCTGGTATGTCCGAGCAGCAGCACGTCCGTGCTGACGGGACGGTCACGTTCCTTCCGCACCGGCTCAACCGCCATCCCGTTGTTGTGCGCGGCCTCACCGCCGACGAGCTGTGGATCTGCTGCGGCCTGTCCGGCGCCGCCGGCCTGCTGGTCGGTGCGCCGCTGTCCTGGGTGTTCCGCACGATCGCGCTTGCACCCACGTTCGTCGTGCTGGGCGTGGCCTTCGGCGTGTTCATCGGGGGCGGCATCCTGCGTCGCCTCAAGCGTGGGCGTCCCGACACCTGGCTGTATCGGCAACTCCAGTGGCGCATCGCCACGCGCCACCCGCTGGTGGCAGGCTGGGTGGGCGGCCATGTACTGATCTCACGCTCCGGCTTCTGGACCACCCGAAGGTCTGCAGCAAGGGGGTCACGATGAGCCGTTTCAAGAACGAGATCACCCATCTGCAGGCGCACATCAAGACGCTCCGCCTGGGTGCTGGCGCGCTGGTCATCGTCGCCCTGGTCATGGGCGGCGGCTGGTGGAGCGCTCCGCGCGACTTGACCATCCACGTCCCTCCTGATCTGCGCTCCGGCAGTACCCGCAAGTGGTGGGAAGTGCCGCCCGAATCGGTCTATGCGTTCACGTTCTACGTGTTTCAGACCCTCAACCGCTGGCCGACGAATGGTGAAGAGGACTACGCACGCAATCTCCACACGCTCTCGCCGTACCTCACGCCGTCGTGCCAGGCCTACCTGCGGGCGGACTACGACTACCGCCGCTCCACGGGCGAGCTGCGCCAGCGCGTGCGCGGCATCTACGAAATCCCCGGTCGCGGCTATGGCGACGACCCCACGGCGCGCGTGCGCGTGGTGTCCGACCGCGACTGGGTGGTGACGCTGGACATCACCGCCGACGAGTACTACGGCGCCGAGCAGGTCAAGCGGGCCCTCGTGCGCTACCCCGTGAAGGTCACGCGGGTGGACGTCGATCCGACGCGCAACCCGTTCGGCCTGGCGCTCGACTGCTACGACGGCACGCCCCAGCGCATCAGTACGCCGGAGCCAACGCGCCCGGCGCCAAGCGGCCTGTCTCCACAAGCGCCCCAAGGAGGAAGCACCCCATGAAGCACCCTGTATTCAAGCTGCCGGGGCTGTTGGCCGTGGCCGCCGCAGTGGTCATGTCCTCCGCTGCCCAGGCGGTGGAAATCCTGCGCTGGGAACGCATGCCGCTGGCGGTGCCCTTGAAGGTCGGCCAGGAGCGCGTCGTGTTCATCGACAAGAACGTCCGCGTCGGCGTGCCCGCTGGCGTCAGCGAACGCCTACGGGTGCAGAGCGCGGGCGGCGCGGTGTACCTGCGCGCCAGCGAGCCGATCGAGCCCACACGGCTGCAACTGCAGGACGCCGACACGGGCGCGCTGATCCTGCTGGACATTGCGGCCGAGCCGCCCAAGGACGGGGAAGCCGAGCTGGAGCCGGTGCGCATCGTCGAGGGCAACAGCACCCCGGCACGCTATGGCGATCAGCCCGGCGATGCCGACGATGCCCCGGCACGCGCCCAGGACCCGACAGGCACGCGGGCAACGCGCCGCGAAACCCCGGTTCCGGTCGTGCTGACGCGCTATGCCGCGCAAAACCTCTACGCACCGCTGCGCACTGTGGAGCCGCTACCGGGCGTCATGCGGGTGAACCTGCGCCGCGACTTCGACCTCGGCACGCTGATGCCGACGCTGCCGGTGCGCGCGGTCGCGCTCGCGTCGTGGCGTCTGGAAGACCAGTGGGTCACGGCCGTGCGCCTGACCAATAGCAGCGGCGGCTGGATCACTCTCGACCCCCGCGTGCTGCAAGGCGACTTCCTCACCGCCACCTTCCAGCACGAAGCACTCGGCCCGCGCGGAACGCCCGAGGACACGACCGTGCTGTACCTGGTGACGCGCGGGCACGGCCTTGCCCAGTCGCTGCTGCCGGCGATCAACCGCTTCGACCCAGCCGCGCATTTGCCGCAACCCGAAGCCGAGGCCACCACCGCCAGCAAGGAGTCCCGCCATGCGCAGTAACGGACTCCTGAAGTGGTTGATGATCCCCGTGGCCCTGCTGGTGCTGTTCGTCGCCATCCGGATGTTTTCGGGTGGAAGCTCGTCTGCGCCTCCCGCCGCGGATGCCGGCGCCAAGCTCACGCCGGAGGAAATGAAGGCGCTGGGCATCGAGGGCGATACCCCCCGCGATACCGTAGCGACGCTCGTGGCGCAGGTGAAGCAGTTGCGCACCGAGCTTCAGACGGTCCTGTCCGACAACAAGTCCCAGCGCGAGGAGAACCAGCGCCTGCGCCAACGCGAGAACTCGATCGACCAGCGCATCAATTCGGCCCTCGAATCCGAGCGCTCCAACCTGCGCCGCGACCAGCAGCAGGCGGCCAGCGAGCGCCAGCAGACCGAGGGGCTGCTCGCCGACCTACAGCGGCGCTTGGAAAGCATCGGCGGGCGTGGCGGCGGCCACGCCGATCTACCCGTGGGCCTGGGACTGCGTGACGGCGACGAGGCAGGCATGGAAGGCGGCGTGCGCTGGGTCGAGCCGAACGACGCTAAGCCCGCTGATGGGCGTAACGGCAGTCGTGCCACGGGTGGCGGCACGAGCTTTCCGACGAGCTTCGGCCCTGCGCAGAGCACGCTGGAAACCACGGCGAAAACCGTGGCGAACGCGGGCGCCCGCGCCGCAGGCGTCAAGAGCGCCAAGCCGGTCTATACGGTGCCTACCAACTCGACGCTGATGGGGTCGGTGGCTATGACGGCGCTGATCGGCCGCGTGCCGATTGACGGCACGGTCAACGATCCGTATCCGTTCAAAGTCCTGGTCGGCCCCGACAACCTCACGGCAAACGGCATCGACATTCCCGATGTGGCCGGCGCCGTGTTTTCCGGCACTGCCTCGGGCGACTGGACGCTCTCTTGTGTGCGCGGCCAGGTGCGCAGCATCACCTTTGTGTTCCATGACGGAACCATTCGGACGATTCCCGAAGACCGCGACGGCAACCAGCAGAACAATCAGCAGCGCGACGGATTGGGCTGGATCAGCGACCCGTATGGCATTCCTTGCGTCAGTGGAGAGCGGCGCAGCAACGCCCAGCAATACCTCGGTTCGCAGGCGCTCATCACCGCGGCGGGTGCGGGCGTGGCCTCGCTTATCGACAGCGACAGCGGCCAGATGTCCTACGTGGGCGCAGACGGTTCCATCGGCAGCGTCGGCATTTCCAGCAACGAAGCCGTAGGTCGCATCCTGGCCGGTGGCGTGCGGGACATGGCCGATTGGGTGAACAAGTTGTACGGCCAGGCCTTCGCCGCCGTCTATGTCCAACCCGGCGCGAAGGTCGCCGTCCATCTCGAAAAGCCGCTCGCCATCGATTTCGATCCCGAAGGCCGCAAGGTCGATCACCGCGCAGGAGAAAGCCATGCTCTCGAACTTGAATAAGGGCCTGGCGCTGGCTCTTGCCGTCGCGGTGCTCGGCGGCTGCGCCACCAGTAAGGAAAAGCTGCTGCCGCACGGCGACAGCACAATGATGGACATCTGGCAGACCAACGCCGGCGACGGCGGCGGTGGCGCCGGCCAAGTGGCGCGCAGGCAATTGCTCGATGCACGCCAGAGCCTGCGCCGGCCGCTGACCGACGCCGACGTGCAGGCCGCGCCCGCCGAGCAGATGCGCTACACGCGGACCGCGCGCAACGAGGTCTATCGCCAGTTCCAGCGTCTGCCCAATCCCGACCTGGTGATGTACGTGTACCCGCATCTGGCGGGCACGGACCCCGTGCCGGTTCCGGGCTACACGACGGTCTTCCCCCTCTACCAGCGCGTGCAGTACGCCATGCCGGGCGAGCGCGTGGAGGACTACTGATGCGCTGGAAACTCCCCTGGCCGAAGCTGGCCGCATCCGGCGCTGGCGAGGACGAGCAGCCGGACGGCTGGCAGCGCCACGTCGAGACCTTGCGACAGGCCGGCATCCCTGAACCCGGCGCGGCGGTCCAGGACCGCAGGCCGGCGACCTTGGCAGACGAGCAGGCGCTGTACGACGTCGCGCCGTCCTTCACGGAACTGCTGCCTTGGGTGGAGTTTCTGCCCCAATCGAAGTCCATGCTGCTGGAGGACGGGCAATCGGTCGCGGCCTTCTACGAGCTGGTGCCGCTGGGCACCGAAGGTCGGGAACCCGGCTGGCTCGCGCATGCCCGAGATGCGCTCGAAAACGCGCTGCAAGACTCGTTCGACGAACTGGACGAGAACCCCTGGGTGCTTCAGCTCTACGCGCAGGACGAGCCCAGCTTCGACCAGTACATGCAGACCCTGCGCGACTACGTGCAGCCGCGCGCCCGCGGCACGGCGTTCACGGAGTTCTATTTGCGCTTCTTCGGCCACCACCTGCGGGCGGTGGCCAAGCCGGGCGGGCTGTTCGAGGACACGGTGGTCACGCGGCTGCGCTGGCGGGGTCAGACGCGGCGCGTGCGCATGGTCGTCTATCGCCGGGCCACCGGACAGGCGAGCCGCCGCGGCCAGACGCCAGAACAAATGCTCAATATCGTCTGCGACCGCCTGTGCGGCGGGCTGGCGAACGCTGGCATCCAGGCTCGGCGCATGGATGCGGCCGGGGTTCACGATTGGCTTTTGCGCTGGTTCAACCCGCGCCCAACTCTGCTGGGGCCGGGCGTGGAAGACCGCGAGCGGTTCTACGCGCTCGCGCGCTACCCTGACGAGACCGAGGAAGGCGAGATCGAGCTTGCGAGCGGGCGTGATTTCAGCCAGCGGCTGTTCTTCGGCCAGCCGCGATCCGACGTGGCGCACGGCACCTGGCACTTCGACGGCATGCCGCATCGCGTGCTGATCACCGACCGCCTGCGCATGCCGCCCGGCACGGGGCACTTGACCGGCGAAACCCGCAAGGGCGATGCGATCAACACCCTGTTCGACCAGATGCCGGAAGACACGCTGATGTGTCTCACGATGGTTGCCACACCGCAGGATGTCCTGGAAGCGGACCTCAACCACCTGGCAAAGAAGGCCGTGGGAGAGACGCTGGCGTCGGAGCAGACGCTCAAGGACGTGCAGGAGGCCCGCTCGCTGATCGGCAGCGCGCATAAGCTCTACCGGGGAACTCTGGCGTTCTACCTGCGCGGGCGCGACGAGGCGGAACTGGACCGGCGCGGGCTGGACTTGGCGAACGTCATGCTCAATGCCGGCTTGCAGCCGGTGCGCGAGGACGACGAGGTGGCGCCGCTCAACAGCTACTTGCGCTGGCTACCGTGCTGCTACAACCCCGGCCAGGATCGGCGCAAGTGGTACACCCAACTGATGTTCGCCCAGCACGCGGCGAACCTGTCGCCGGTGTGGGGCCGCGCCCAGGGTACGGGGCACCCCGGCATCACGATGTTCAACCGCGGTGGTGGGCCGATCACCTTCGACCCGCTCAACCGCCTGGACCGGCAGATGAACGCGCATCTGTTCCTGTTCGGTCCCACCGGCTCCGGTAAGAGCGCCACACTCAACAACCTCTTGAACCAGGTCACGGCCATCTACCGGCCGCGCCTCTTCATCGTGGAAGCCGGCAACAGCTTCGGCCTGTTCAGCGATTTCGCCAAGCGCCTGGGCCTCACCGTAAACCGGGTCAAGCTGTCACCTGGCTCGGGCATCAGCCTCGCGCCATTCGCCGATGCGCGCCGGCTGATCGAGACGCCAAGCGACGTGCAGACGCTCGATGCCGATGCGCTGGATGAAGACCTACCACCGGATGCCTCGGCCATGGAGGCGGACGAACAGCGTGACGTGCTGGGCGAACTGGAGATCACGGCGCGTTTGATGATCACGGGCGGCGAAGACAAGGAAGAAGCCCGGATGACGCGGGCCGATCGCTCGCTCATCCGCCAGTGCATCCTCGACGCCGCCGAGCACTGCGTGGCCGAGAAGCGCACGGTCCTCACGCGCGACGTGCGCAATGCGCTGCGCGCCCGGGGCCAGGACCCGACACTGCCCGAGATGCGCCGCGTGCGGCTGCTGGAGATGGCAGACGCGATGGACATGTTCTGCCAAGGCACGGACGGCGAAATGTTCGACCGCGACGGCACGCCGTGGCCCGAAGCCGACATCACGCTGGTGGATCTGGCGACCTACGCTCGTGAGGGCTACAACGCCCAGCTCTCCATCGCTTACATCAGCCTGATCAGCACGGTGAACAACATCGCCGAGCGCGACCAGTATCTGGGCCGCCCGATCATCAACGTGACCGACGAAGGGCACATCATCACGAAGAACCCGCTGCTCGCGCCCTACGTGGTCAAGATCACGAAGATGTGGCGCAAGTTGGGGGCCTGGTTCTGGCTCGCGACGCAGAACATCGACGACCTGCCGCGTGCCGCAGAGCCCATGCTCAACATGATCGAGTGGTGGATCTGCCTGTCGATGCCGCCGGACGAGGTGGAGAAGATCGCCCGGTTCCGCGAACTCTCGCCCGCGCAGAAGGCGCTGATGCTTTCGGCGCGCAAAGAGGCGGGGAAATTCACCGAGGGCGTCATCCTCTCCAAGAGCATGGAAGTGCTCTTCCGCGCTGTGCCGCCAAGCCTCTACCTCGCGCTCGCGCAAACCGAACCCGAAGAGAAGGCCGACCGCTACCAGCTCATGCAGCAATACGGCTGCACCGAACTGGAAGCGGCCTTCAAGGTGGCCGAGAAGATCGACCAGGCACGCGGCATCGAGTCGCCAGCCCTGGAACTGTCGTAAGCCGGAGAACGCCATGGAACAGAAACGTCCTTCCATTCCGATACAGGTGCAGGCGTTCCGTCGTCGTCACTGGCGGCCCCGCTGGCCTTGGGCCTTGGCGGTTGCGCTGATCGCGCTGCTGCTGATCTGGCTCGTGTCCCGGTCGCCCGGCGAATCCTCACCGCAATCGCCGACGCCGGTCAGCACGGCGCAGGTGGCCGGGCCTCCCTGGCAGATGGGCAACCCGGAGGGCCGTTTCACGCTGACGCTCTATGCGGATCTCGAATGCCCATTCTGCCGGGAGTACTTCCCGCAGCTCAAGCGCTGGGTCGGCCGCAACGCCGATGTGGTCCTGCAATGGCACCACCAGCCGTTGGCCGCGCACGAGCCGGCCGCGTCGGCCGAGGCGCGTCTTGTCGAGTGCGTCGCCGAAGCTGGCGGGCATGCTGCCTTCTGGCAGGCCGTCGAGTGGGTCTATGCTCACACACGCAGCGACGGCCAGGGATTGCCCGATGGCCTGCGCTACCCCGAATCTACGCCGGCCGTCGAACAGTGCATGGCAAGCGAGCGGGCCGATGCAGTCATCCATGCCCAGGCCGTGGAAGCCACGAAAAGTGGTGTAACGGCCACGCCGTCGCTGCGCCTGCTTGATCGCCAGACGGGCCAGGCCATCCTGCTGCAGGGGCCGATCGAAGGCGATGCCTTGCTGTCGGCGATGGACATGCTGTCCGCTGCCGAACCAGCCGCCACACCTACCGCCGAAATGCCTGCCGACGTTGTCGGCGACATGCCCAGGTAGTCCTCGGTCTTCAAGGCTACGGCGCGGTTGCCCGCGCTGACCGATACCCGTTCGCTCCGCATCCTGGCCGCGAACAATCACCGCTGCGCGGTGGTGGATGCACCTTGTTCCGTTGTTTCTATCCCAGGAGGGCTTGCCCTCCCAGGGTGTGCGCCCTCCGATCTCACCCTCCGGAGGTTCGCCATGTCTTTCGTCGTCAATGACTCCTGCATGGAGTCGCTTTCCGCCGTCGCAGCCCATCATGAGGACTGGATCATCCAGCAGGCTATCGCGTTGCTGGAGAGACGGATCTTCAAAGTCGGACCGTGCCTCAGCGGACCGGCGGCCGTGCGGGATTATCTGCGTTTAAAACTGGTCGCTGAGCCCAATGAAGTGTTCGCAGCCGTGTTCCTGGACAGCATGCATCAAGTGTTGGCCTACGAGCCGCTGTTCAGGGGCACGATCAATTCGACTGCGGTCTATCCGCGTGTCGTCGTACAGCGTGTATTAGAGCTGAAAGCCGCCGCAGTGGTCTTCGCGCACCAGCACCCTTCGGGTTCCACCGAACCGTCGAACGCCGATCGCGCGCTGACCCAGCGATTGCAGGCTGCGCTGGCGCTCATCGATGTTCGGCTACTGGACCACATCGTCGTCGGTCTGGGAAACCCCTATTCCTTCGCTGAGCACGGCCTGCTGTAGCGCATCGCCTCATTGATCACTGCGGGGGCTTCGGCCTCCGTTTTTCTTCGCAGCGGGACAAGCAGGTATGCGGGGTGTCCGTGATGCGCATTGTTTGTTGGGGCTGCATCCGGTTCGCGTTTGACTATGGCCCTGATCAACTTCCAGGGGCACGCGACATGCCAGCTTCTTTTTCCAGGTTCTCGCCGCGCTGGCGAACCCTCGGCCTGGCCGTTGCGCTGCCGGTGGCGTTGGCCGCTTTTTGCCCGGCCACCTTCGCCGCCGACGTGCTGGTCGTCACCGACAGCCGGCACCCCCTCAAGACCATGGGCGGCGAACGGCTGATCGAGCTGGACGAAGCGCATCGGATTGAAGCGGAGCTTTCTGTCGAACTCCCCGCCGATTCTGAACAGGCTGCCGCCGTCGTCAAGCGTCGGCTGAATAGTGGCGGTGCCGACCTCCAGCGCCGCATTGCGTCCGCATACCAGGGCGTCACCGACGCATGGAGCCTGGGCATCACCAGCATCCCAGCCGTCGTGGTGGACCAGCGCTACGTGGTCTATGGCGAGCCGGACGTGGCCCGCGCCGTCGCGCGCGTTCAGCAGCACCGGAGGGCTCAGCCGTGACTCGTGCATTCGACCTGATGCGCCGCCTGCGTGCTGGCGTGGCGTCCGTGCTGCTGCTCAGCGCCACGGGCAGCTACGCGCTCAACACCGCAACCATCGTCGGCTCGGTGGCATCTCCAGACTGCCTCGAATACCGCGTCGTCGGGATCTGCTACTGGCTCTACTGTACCTGGACGGGCTGTACGGTACGCACGTCCATCAAGGTCCGCCACTACATCCCCGATGCGGTCGTCTCCAGCTACAGCAACACCGGCGAAAACCCCTGGATCGAAGTCCGGCCGATGAGCACGCCCAACCCATCCGCCCAAGCCGGCGGGGACGGAACGACGAACGAGGACCACGAAAACAACCTCGCCAAGTTCAAGAATGCGGACGTCATCGGCCACCCGGGCGCCGAGGTGTTCAACCAGTTCGTGTCGTCCTCGGGCTACTTCTGCGAGGGTGCGGGCACGGCGTTCATGCCGTACTTGCTCAGCACCCTGGACACGCTGGCCTGGCGCTACAACGTGCCCGAGATGGCCTACCCGGAGGCGCTGATTCCTGGCATGCGCGAGGTCGGCGCACGCACCACGATGAACCTCTGGGGCAACGTGTATCCCCGCGGTGGTTTTCTGCACCAGACCGACGACCACAAGACCGGCGCAGTGATCGCCCAGCGCGCAGGCGATGTCGTCACGCGCCGCGGGCAACTCCACGTCTATCAGCCGTTGCTTGCCAACCCCCGCGATGGCTACTGGCCGGCTGGCGCGCTGATGGAGGGCGATGCCTCGACAGGCAAGTGGCAGGAACTCACACCCGTCCTGTCATCGTCCTGCTCGGTCTTCCCGCGCAGCGGCTCCCTGACCCAGGCCCAGCAGGGCGATTACGCCTGGGCGCTATGGCGGCCGTATGCGTGCTGCGAACGCCGGGGCCAAGTGTTTCTCGGCAGCGTCGATTTCCTCTGAGGTGGTGCCATGAAGTTTCGTCCTGCATTCAATCCGTTCTCCCCCCGTGTACCTCGCACGAAGATCGTTCTGGCGCTGGCTGGTGCGCTGGCCTTGGCCAGCGGCGTGGCCTGGGGCCAACTGGGCTACCAGACGGGCGGCAGCGTCATCGGCGATGACGTCATGTACTCCATCGGTGGCGGCAGCGCAGTGTCCATGGGACGTGCCGCAGGAATGCAATCGATCGGCGTGGGCGTGGGCTGGAACTCAAATCTCGTCTGCGGCGACATGAGCCTCCAGACCACTCTGCGCAACCAGCTCAACGGCATCACGAACGGCTTTCAGCAGATCATGGGGAACGTGATCCAGAGCGCCACCAGCGCCGTGGCATCCCTGCCTGCGCTGATCATTCAGCGCGCCGACCCGGGCTTGTACAACCTGCTCACCAATGGCGTGCTGCAAGCGCGGCTGGATTTCGACCGTTCCAAGCTGACGTGCCGCGCAATGGCCGAGAAGATGGCCGACACAGCGGGCGGCCAGCTCGGCTGGAGCCGGATGGCAGAAGGTTTGGCGCTGCGCGATGCGGTGTCAAGCACGGATGCGGTCTCGGCCATCGAGCAGGCCGAAACGCGCCGCGGCAATGACGGTGTGCCGTGGGTCGGGGGTAGCAACGCGGGGGGCTCTGGTCAGCCCGCGATTAAGGTCGTCGGCGATGTCACCCGCGCCGGCTACAACCTAGTCAACGGCCGCGGCGTGACCGATACGTCGTCTATCGCACCGACCAGTTGTAGCAGCCTCTCGTGCCAGACCTGGACCTCGCCGCAGGCCGCCGTCGAGTGGGCCACGCGCGTACTCGGCGAGAAGGAACAGCGCACTTGCGATGCCTGCACCAAAACCGAGACGACGCCCGGCGTAGGACTGACGCCGCTGATCCAGGAAGAGTACGACGCCAAGCTGCAGGCGCTCCAGGATCTGGTGTCCAAGGCGAAGAACACGACGCCCGAGAACCTGCGCGAAGCTGGCAGTGCATCGCTGCCCATCACCCGCGGCGTCATCGAGGCGCTGCGCGACGAGCCGGACCAGCACCTGCTGTCGCAGCGCCTGGCGTCCGAGGTCGCGCTGTCCTCAGTGCTGGAGAAGGCGCTGCTGCTACAGCGCACGCTGCTCACGGGCAAGAAAGAGCCCAACGTCGCGGCCAACGAGCTTGCGGTGGAGAGCGTGAACAAGGAGAGCGATACGCTCGACCGCGAAATCCGCAACCTCAAGACCGAACTGGAGCTACGGCGCGAACTGGCGAATAACTCGCCCATGGCCATCATCCAGCGGCATGGCACGCGTGCGGCAGGCTCGCGCGGCATCTACGAGGGCGATCCCATCCCCGACCGTCTCGACCGGCTCCAGAAGGGCAATCCGGGAGGCAACCCATGAGCCCGATGCACGCCAGTTGGCTGCGTCCGCGCTGGCTGTTCAGCCGGCGCGCGGTGAAAACCTTGCTGTGGCTTGTGCTGGTCGTGGCCGCCGCGGTGGGGGCCAACGTCGCCGGCATCTACTTGGTCGGCAGTGTTGCGGCCTGGGAGCATTGGCTGGCGGCGTCCGCAGGGTATTTCTTCATCTGGCGGCTGTGCCTGTACGGCGCGACGGTCTATGGATGGGTCTGGATGCGCCGTCGGCTGCTGGCCCGCGAAGACAACGCGCAGGCGCGACGTCGGCTGATCCGCGCCGAGGTCGCCGGCGTCGTCGCCATCGTGGCGCTCGAAGCCAGCCTGTTGATGCAGGCCGCTTGAGGGGAGATCGAGGCCATGACGCTTTTCACGACCGACTACCTGGAGTACTACCTCACCCTCGTGTCCTGGATCGTCAACAACGGCATCTGGGCCGTGCTGGTGTCCAGCGGGGTGTTTGCGCTGCCCTTTGTGGCGATCGTCATCCAGGAATGGCTCAAGGCCAGAGCGGAGGGCGCCGACGAAGGCAACAAGGGCGTGCTCTCGGCGGCGCGCATCGAGAACCGAGTATTTGTGGCCATCGTGGTCGTGATGTTCGCCGGCATTCCGTTCATCGACGTCGACCTCAGCACTATCCAGTACGACAGCTCGCGCTCGGCGCAGTGCCAGGTCAGCGTGCCACAGCCTGCGCAAACTGGCTGGTCGCAGTCCTTCAGCACCATCAACAACCAGTCGGCGAAGGTTCCGGTCTGGTGGGCGTTCATGCACGCGCTTTCGCGCGCCGTCACGAGCGCTTCGGTGGCTGCGATCCCGTGCGGCACAGATCTGAGGCAGATGCGTATGGAGATCGATGCGACCCGTATCGACGACCCGGTGCTGGCTCAGGAAGTGGCGGATTTCTCTCGGGACTGCTATGGACCGGCGCGCGCCAAGCTGTTCATGCAGCGCCCGGATCTCGATGAGCAGCAGATGCACGACGTGACCTGGATCGGCTCGCGCTTTTTCACGGACACAGGTGGCTACTACGACAGCTACCGCTCCAGTACGGCGCGAGAGGCATGGCCCTATGACGACACCCGCGATGCTGGGCTCGCGCAGGTTACCAATGGTGGCGGCTACCCGACCTGCAAGCAGTGGTGGTCCGACGGCAGTAACGGACTGCGCGCGCGGCTGCTGGGGCAAGTGGACCCGAGCCTGCTGAATCGCCTGGCGGGCTGGGCTGGATTCCTGAGCCGGGCCGAGGTGGACGACTCCGTGATCCGCGCCATCGCGTCACCGCGGCAGCAGAAATTGAACCAAGGCAGCGTCTATACGGACTACGGCGGTCAGATCGACAAGACGTTGCCCAATGTCGTCAACCGTGCCACCAGCGATGTTGGCTTGGCGGTTGGGGCTCTCGCCGCCTTCCCGGCAATGGACGTAGTGCGCCAAGCACTGCCCATGGTGCTCGCGCTGCTCAAGATGGCGCTCGTGATCTGCATTCCGCTAGTGCTGGTCGTTGGCACCTATGACCTGAAGATGGTCGTCACCGTCAGCACCGTCCAGTTCGCGCTGTTCTTCACGGACTTCTGGTTTCAGCTCGCACGCTGGATCGACAGCACCATCCTCGATGCGCTCTACGGGTGGGGCTTTGGCTGGAACCGGCCGCATACCAACTTCGACCCGCTGGTGGGGCTGAACAATGCCTTCGGCGACATGCTTTTGATGTTCGTCACCGGCACGATGTTCTTGGTCCTGCCGACTTTCTGGGTGGCAGCTCTTGGGTGGGTCGGAGTAAAAGCCGGGGTAATCGCTCAGAACCTGGCTGTCGGTTCCAAGGAAGCACGCGATAGCGCGGGATCAGGCGTGAACAAGGTTACCGGCAAGGTGCTTTGATCGGTCGCCCATTTCAGTCGTTGAACGGATCGTTCGGGTCGTGCGGATCGATCCGCTGACCGCTGGACGAATACAGGCCAAAGCCTGCCTCGCCGTTTCGCAGTTCGTCCGGTTGCGTCCAGCGATCATCATCGACCGTCGAATTGCTGGCCGTCCATGCTGCGGCAACCCCAACCAGAAGCACCAACGCCAGCCAGAACGCGGCGTAGAACAGCAATCCCAGCGCGACCAGCTTCACTACCCATACGAGCACGGTGGCCCCGGCAAGCGGCATCCCCTTGGAGGCGAGCCAACACGACAACCTTCGCTCGCCGCGCGCATAGGCGCGCCATCCACGGCCAACGCTGCGGCCGAGGCGTTCTGCGGTGCTGATGCGGGTTGTCGTGTTCATGGTCGTCTCCTGCTACATGAGGAATGCCTATTCCAGTTTGCTCCAATCCTGCTTGCTTGCCTGCACCAATACGTTCCAATCGTCTGGCGGATTTCCACGTCCGAGCATTTTCTCGAACACGGCATAGGGATCTGACTTGCTCCCCGAAGACCGCAAGGTCTGCTCATCATTGACCCAGGCGTACACGATGACCTTGGCCTTCGAGTCGTACCGGAAGAACAACCGGAACCGCCTTCCGATCTTGGCCCGTCGCCAGTGCCGGTGGGCGGGCCCCAGGGTGTTGCCCTGGCGGTACTCGTCGCGTGCCGGATCACCGGGCACCACATCTAATATCAACTGATTCAAGGCCCTGAAGAGCTTGACGTTGGCGTTGGACTCGAAGCCCTCCGGGTCGTTCTCTTGCGCGCGCCGTGCGGCTCCGTGCAGTTTTTGCAACTGCTCGATCACACAGTCGTGGAACAGCAATGCCCAGCCATGCCGTTGCATCAGAGTTCCACTTCGCCGTCGATCTCCTCGCCCAGGTTCACGCTATGACCTGCATGCTCCAGCATGGCACGAGCCAAGTCCTCGGGCAGGCCCTGGACATTCCGACCAGCCTCGATGTCGCGGGCCAGCAGGCTCAGGAACGCGCCGATGGCGGGGTCCTCGTGCTCGGCGTCAACGCGGGTGACAACGACTTCGCTGCCCCGCAGGTCGAACGCGAGCTTGCCGCCGGCATCGACACCGAGCGCCTGCCGGATGGGCTTGGGCAGCGTGATCTGGCCTTTGGACGTCAGCGTGGCAACTTCATGAATGGCAGGCATGGTGGTTCTCCTGATAGCGACACCACTATGGTAAGGAAATTTCCTTACCGTGTCAATGTTAGCCCTCATGATGCTCTCCAGAGTCCAAGAATCGGGCCATCGTATGGGGGGGAACAGCGAGCCTTCACGCACCAATCCGGCTCGCTGCAACCCGCATTGGTGGTGGACGGCAAGCGCACGCCGCCCTATATCCAAATGGTTAAAGGCCAAAGGGCCGAAAGGGCAATGGAAGGGGCTGCAAGGGGAAAGGCCCTACCTCGAAAAGGCAAAAGGCCTCCCGGTCGGCCCGCCACTAGGACACCCACATGCTCTCTCTGTTCCAGCGAAAACGGCCCGTGGTCGCTTCTGCTCCGTCGCCAGCGCCCTCCAACGACCTCCCGAAAGGGCGGCTGCGGCCCGAGTCGGCCGCCTCGCTGCTGGCGACACCGCGCCGGCAGAAGCTACTGGAACACATCTGGCAGCGCACGTCGCTGTCGCGCAAGCAGTTCGCCACCCTCTATCGCGCACCGCTGGAGCGCTACGCCGAGCTGGTCCAGCGGTTTCCCGCCTCGGAGGCCCATCACCATGCGTACCCCGGCGGCATGCTGGACCACGGACTGGAGATCGTTGCCTACGCCCTCAAGCTGCGTCAATCGCACCTGCTCCCGGCCGGCAGCACCCCGGAGGACCAGGCCGCGCAATCCGAAGCCTGGACCGCCGCCGTCGCCTACGCGGCCTTGCTGCACGACGTCGGCAAGCTCGCCGTCGATCTCCACGTCGAGCTGGCCGACGGCAGCACGTGGCACCCTTGGCACGGCCCCCTGCGCCAGCCGTACCGCTTCCGCTACCGCGAGGACCGCGAGTACCGCCTCCATAGCGCCGCAACGGGCTTGCTCTACCGCCAACTGCTGGACGCCCAGCTTCTGGACTGGCTCAGTGGCTACCCCGCCCTTTGGGGGCCGTTGCTCTACGTCCTGGCTGGCCAGTACGAGCACGCCGGGGTGCTGGGCGAGCTGGTCGTGCAGGCCGACCGCGCCTCCGTCGCCCAAGAGCTGGGCGGCGATCCGGCGCGCGCCATGGCCGCGCCCAAGCATGCGCTACAGCGCAAACTGCTGGACGGGTTGCGCTATCTGCTCAAGGAAGAGTTGAAGCTGAACCAGCCCGAGGCCTCTGATGGCTGGCTCACCGAGGACGCACTATGGCTGGTGAGCAAGACGGTTTCCGACAAGCTGCGCGCGCATCTGCTGTCCCAAGGTATTGACGGCATTCCCGCGAACAACACCGCCGTGTTCAACGTGCTGCAGGATCACGGCATGTTGCATCCCACGACGGACGGCAAAGCAGTCTGGCGCGCGACCGTGACCAGCGCGACCGGGTGGTCCCACTCGTTCACTCTGTTGCGCCTCGCTCCCGCGCTGATATGGGAACCAGGCGAACGGCCCGTTCCTTTCGCTGGGACGGTGGCGATCGACGCCGTACCCAACGATAAGTCGGTCGCCCAGCCGGCAGCCGTCGCGGAAACGACCCAGGAAGGCCAAGAAGCGCCACCATGGGAAAGCAGCAGCGTCGCGGTACCGTCGCCCGCGACTCAAACAGTACCCGACGTGTTGGAGGACATGCTGGCGATGGTGGGAATGGGCAATTCGTCCGGCACGCAGCAGGATGAGGAGGCCACCTCGCATGCGGCCGACGCAACACCATCCGAAGCCCCTATGCCAGCGATGGCTGCAGCTTCACCACCATCGCCTGTGCCCCCGGCTGCGCCATCGTCCGCTACTGCGCAGCCATCCGGCGAGCATTTCATGGCATGGCTGAAGCAGGGAATCGTTTCGCGCCGGCTCATCATCAATGATGCGAAAGCGCTCGTGCATACCGTGAGCGACACGGCTTACCTGGTCAGCCCAGGCGTGTTCCAGCGATACGCACGAGAGCACCCGCAGGTAGGCATGCTTGCTAAGCAAGAGAGCCAGCAGGATTGGCAATGGGTGCAAAAGCGTTTCGAGAAATTGCAGTTGCACCGCAAACACATCAATGGCCTAAACGTCTGGGCGTGCTCCGTTACAGGATCGCGCAAGTCACGCCAGTTGCACGGCTATCTCCTTCGTGATCCGCTGCCCTTATTCGGCAAAGTACCGCCGAATAATCCTTACTTGTCAATCTTGCAAAGCATTTAGCGCGCAACAAGGAACAAATACGGTCTGCAACCCATGGAAGCGAATGAGATAAAGCAGCGGGTCAGACGAGGAATAGATATCTTCATGAAAATATATGGGAAGCACGATGAGGATTAACCATTTCCTGCGCACTGTTTCACCGTCCAACAGGCCTAGCTGACTAATGTGCTGGGCCAGGGGTATTTGTTGATTGTGCGACCGACGCACGAGTGTTGGTTCAGGGCGATGGATACGTCGGCTGAGCACGTCGAAGCAGTGTTCTGTCGGTTCACGGTTGAGCCGACGGCAGGCCGGTGCTCTCAATTTTTTTTGACCATTTTCACGACTTGAGCCGGCGTTATGCCGTCCTCGATGACGGCATGGAATTCAGCCTGGTGCCTTGGCGACCGGTGATTGAACAGCGGCTGGGGCAGCGGATCGTCGCGACGGCGCGTGGTGGCGGTGTGTCGTGGAAGATCGGGCGGCAGCGATCCTCCCAATCGTAGATACTTGGCTTGCTTAGTCTCGGCGTTTTTTATTTAGGCTCTGGTCTTGTAAAACGGCTGGGGGATTTGCCGAATAGCTGTTTAAAGGCATGAGTAAATGCCGAAGGCGTGGAATAGCCAATTGTTAATGCCACCTCTGTCACTGTAATGTCTGACCTCAACATTTCAAGCGAGCCAAGAAGCCGCATGCGTTGTCGCCATGTGTGATACGGCAAACCCGTAGCCCGCAGGAAATGTCGAGTAAATGTACGTGACGACATGCGAGCAAGACCTGCGGACTCATCGAGTGTATGGGCTAGATGTGGGGCGCTCTGAATTGTCAAGCAAACTTCAAGTAGTCTAGGTTCAGTAGGGAACGGCAGATTAAACGGGGCATCCGGCAGCGATTGCAACGAATCTAGCAGCACTTTAACCTTTCGTCCGTCTGCACCGTCTTCATCATACTTAACAGGTATAGATGTACAGCCGTGATGGATGAATGCACGGACAAACTCATCCACCATTACCACCCGTGGCTCTTGATCTTGTATGGCTACAGCAGTTGGTTCGATATACAAACTTTCCAACTCGACCTCTTCGCCAATCCATAGGGTATGAACACAGCCAGGAGGTATCCACACTCCGTAGTCGGGCGGCAATGTCAATGTAGTCGCCCCCGCTTGCACCTGCATCAGGCCATTTCGGGCGAATAGAAATTGCCACCAGACATGCTCGTGGCCCTGGACACAGGTTCCCCCCTTGAGGCTATATGCACGAAAATACACATGCCGAGGCAACTCCTTCAGCGAAGAGGTGCAGGCAAGACACCAATCCCGATTGTGGATTCTAGCCATCACGATCTAATCTCCGTTGGCAGCTACTCGATATATGTTGGCATTGTATCGAAAGCGCGCCTGGGATGCGACCGATATCCTATCGTTATTTAGTGCTAGGAATTAATCGCATGAAATATAAGCTGTTGCTGCCCTGGTTGATGGTGTTTGGTGCAGGCCTTTGCCTGCGTACCGGTATCTCGTCACTTTCCCCGGTGCTTGATAAAATCCAGCAGGAACTTGTCATCAGCAGTAGCTCCCTGGGCCTGTTGACTGCCATCCCGGTTGTCTGCATGGGTGTGTTGTCACCGCTCGGCCATGCCTTCGATCGCCATCTTGGTCTAAAAAAGTCCATGATTGTGGCGCTCGCCGTGCTAACGATAGGCTTGGCACTTCGCCTTCATGCAGAAACTTATGGCCTTCTCCTTCTGACCGCAGCATTGGTCGGTGTTGGTGACGCCATCATTCGGCCACTGTTGAGCGGCTTCATTAAAGAGACCTTTCACAATAAAACACATGCGGCTATGGGGCTGTATGCCACAGCAATGGGTGTCGGTTCTGCCGCTGCTGCATACGCAACACCATTCCTGTCTAGCGGCACTGAGAGTTGGCAAGGCGGCCTAGCATTTTGGGCAATCCCTGCGGCTGTAGCCGGCGTGTTGTGGGCCATGTGGCCAGGTGCTGCACATGAAGCTGCCCATGTGCAACATGGGCACAAGCATGGGCTAAATCGGCTGGAAGTAGCGGCATTGACGCTGTTCTTCGGTTTGCAGGCCGGCATCAACTACACGATTGTTGCGTGGCTGCCTAGCCTGTACCTTGCCTCGGGATTCTCCCAGCACGCGAGCAGCGCATTGATCGCACTGTTCCTAATACTACAGACATCGACTAGCCTGTTTTTTCCTGTTGTCATGCGAACCCTGCGTGCGGGCGTTGCCGGTGCAATGGTCACTTTCACCGCCTTGGCTATCGCTGGCTTCTTTATGCTGTGGTGGCTTCCACAGACAGTTTGGGGAGCGGCCGTGCTTCTTGGCGTTGCGACAGGTGGCTTATTCCCAATTGCGTTGCTTCTCCCGCTTGAATTTTCTTCGTCCCGCAGTGAAGCAACACGCCTAAGTGGCTTGACACAATCTGGGGGCTACCTGATAGCTGGTGTAACGCCGTGGATTGCCGGTATAGCGGCGGATCATATGGGCGCTGTCCGTGGTATTGCGTCGCAGAGCCTGCTTATGGGTATCGTGCTGATCGTCGTGGTCGGACAGGTGCGAGCATCCTATCGTCGCCATACAAAATACATCCGTGAAAAAGCGTAGGTGCCACTATAGAACTGCGGTATTTGCGCTGCTTTCTAGCTGTAGCCGAAAGACTGCATTTCGCGCAAGCGGCCGAACGACTGCACATCGAACAGTCGCCGCTGTCGCGTGCAATCAAGGAACTAGAGGACGAACCGGGCGCACAGTTATTCATTCATACCAGCCGCACCACGGCCTGTTGCCGCAGCAGTTATTAGGCAAGTCGTTGGCAGTCGATTCATCTTCGGTGACGAGGCTGTTAGATCGGCTTGAGAAGAAGGGCATGAGCCAGAGAGCGGCGCAAGAGCGCGCCGATCGCCCGCACGATCGAAGAGTGATCGAAATTGTTCTGACTGAGCGCGGAAACAAGGCGATAGACGAGTTGAAGTCTCATTGGCGCTCCGCGCTTGCGGAATTGACGGAGGCGCTCAAACAAAGCGAGATACATGCCTTATTGCGCCTGCCGCAATTGTGCAATCAGGACGCGCTTCAACTTGACCTCGATAGCAAACCGTTGTCCCTCACAGAACCACGGCCGTGAAACGGGAATCGGGGCCGCTTCATGGTGCTATATACATGGGCACGTAGCCTCACAGCTCATCGCTCCCTGAACAAGGGCGTGGTCAATTGACGGCTTACGATTCGTTCGATGTCACGCAAAGGGTGCTCGCCTGACAACGCCGCCTGCGAGGGCTTCTTCGGCAGGCTGAAGACGGAAATGTTCTACCCTCGAGACGGGAAAGCCGCGAGCATCGAGCAGTTCACCCAGGCCCTGGACGCATACATCCGCTGGTACAACGAGAAACGGATCAAGATCTCACTGGGCGCTCTCAGCCCTGTTGAATATCGCAAGAGCCTGGGGCTCATGGCATAACCAGTCCAAGAAATCCGCCGCACCCCCGGTGGCTCAGATTTACTTCGGCGCGGACACTTTGGGCAAGGACAACGCAAGATGCGCTACGACTTCATTCCCACGGCCGTTTTCACGGACCCCAGCATCGGAACCGTGGGATACAGCGAGGCGCAGGCGCGCGAAGAATTCGGGGAAGTGGCGGTGTATCGAAGCGCGTTCAGGCCGCTCAAGCACACTCTGTCGGGCAGCACCGAGCGCGCCCTGGTCAAGTTGGTGGTAGATACCGCCAGCGACCGCGTCGTAGGCCTGCATATTGTTGGCCAGGACGCAGGCGAGATTGTGCAGGGGTTCGCAGTGGCCATAAAGGCCGGGGCTACCAAAGCCGTATTTGACAGCACTATCGGCATCCATCCGACTTTGGCTGAAGAGATCGTGACACTGCGCAATCCGGTCGCGAGTCCGGCAAGCGCCCTTGACATTTAACCTGCCGGCACTCGCACCTGAGCCGAGCTCACGCTCGAGCTGGCGCAAGAGCGTCGCCCGCAGCACTCACTTGGAGGCCGCGACGCGACCCCGATGCAGACCTACTAGGCGGCGCACGCATTTTTCTGACGCCGTTATCGCTCGTTTGCAGCGCTGCGAGCACCGGGCTGGAGTCGTGCTACGGTCTCCGACCAATCCGGTATGAGCGCGGCGAAATGCCGAACATCCGCTTGAATGCGCGGCTGAAGTAGGCGTTATTCCAGAAACCCCATCGCATCGCGATCCCGGCCACGGACAGCGACGAGTGCATCGCATTGCCGAGGTCCTCTTTGCACCGCAGAAGACGCCGATGGGTGACGTAGGTCGACACTCCCAGTTCCTCGGCGCTGAAGAGCCCATGCAGCGTGCGTACCGACATTCCGTTGGCCGATGCAATCGCATGCGGGTCGAGCCTCGGGTTGGCCAGGTTCAACTCAATGTACGATTTCACCCTGAGCAGCCGGAGTTCGCGCTCGTTGGCCTCATCGGTTCGAAGCTCGAGCAACTCGGAAACCATCGAGGTTGCCAGATGGACTGCGACGCTGCCAAGCGATGTCCTGGCAATCACTCCGGAAGACGTATGGCCGCTGCGGACCTCCTCGATCAAGGACGCCAGCAACTTACCCGCGCCTGACACTGCGTCGAACGGCCTGCCCGCAACATCCGAAAGCCTGCTCCCAGCAAACGCAAGACTTGCGTGCGGCAACTGCAGCACATGCAGGTCGAAGTCCTCGTCGAACTCAAGCTCGAAGGGATAGTTCGAGTCGTAGAGCACGAACTGCATCGGTGCAACCTGGACAGTTCGGCCGTGCTGGCTGACTTTCCATCGGGCTTTGGGCGCAAAGCCGAACATCAGGCATTCATCGCTCGACAGGCGGATCAGTGCGCTGGTTCTCGCCACGCGCTGTGGCGAAGCGCGAACAACCGTAAGCTCCGCCTCGCCCAGTCGCTCGTTGTGCAGGCTTGCTCGGAACTCGCCTGCACGGGGAGGCTGCACGCTCGACGGGATGAACGTACTCGAAACGACCTCGTTCCAGTACGGGAGGCGATCCGCCATCGCCATCCCGTCCGTGGTGAAGCAGGAGCTCGTCTGCATATTGCACTCCAGGACAAGAAACGCTGCGCTAGGAGGAAAACTTTTGTGGCTTTTGCATCCTACATTGCGATGCCCGCAGCGACACATAGGTCTTGCACGGGGTCCCGCATGTCCGTCGGGCGCCTGAACGCAGACACATGCCGAAGTGCAGAGGCATCGGCGTCAGTCGTAGCGAAAACGGCAAATAGGACGAACTACCACGAGAGGAAGACATGAAGATCGAGCCGGGACTGGCCATCGCGACTGCGGCAACGCAGTATGCCGAACGCACCGCACTGGTGACGGACGACGGACAGGAAACATACTTTGAACTCAACAGGCAGGCGAACAAGGCTGGTTCCGCAATCGCTGATCGACTAAAAATCCCGCGGGGCAGCGCCATCGGGGTTTTGTCGTACAACCGAAGGGAAATTGTTCACTGCTGGCTCGGTTTCGACAAGTTCGGATTTCCTCGCGTCGCCTTGCATGCGCATCTCCCGATCCAGACTCACATCGCGACTTTACGTGCCGCGAAGGCGCGGGTTCTGGTGTTCGATGTGCGGTTCGCGCAGGCGATCGCCGAGCATCTCGACGCGCTCAAGGCCCTCCATCTGGTCGGCATCGGTGCAGAACACGAGGTGCCTGGATGGGCGACTCCCTTTGCCACTCTGCTAGATCAAGCGAGTGACGAGGAGCCGCACTTCGAGGTGGACGATGACGCTCCCTACTATCTTCAGCCGACGAGCGGCACTACTGGCATGCCCAAGCTCTGGGAAATGTCCCACCGCGCATGGCTGGCGATGGTCTCGCAGAATCTGGAGCACCTGGACTCCTTTGGTCCCAACGCGGGCTCTCTCTCCAAGGACGACGTGTGCCTGCATTTCCATTCTCTGCAATGGTGCAGCGGTGCACACAATCTCTACCCGCACCTCGTCCGGGGAGCCCGGAACGTGATACTGGACGACGAGCGGTTCGATCCAGGGAGGGTGGTCGATGCAATCGTGCGACACGGGGTCACCAATGCCTTCGTGCCAGGCCCCCTGCTACCTCAGCTCCTCGACGAAATCGAATCGCGCGGCGGCATCGAGCACTGCCTGCGCAGGCTGATCGTCTTCTTTGCCACGCCCGAGCTGCTGCAACGGACCAGCCGGTTGCTGGGCGACGTGTGGTGCCATGCGTACGGTGTCACTGAGATGGGAGGCGTCGCGACGCGGTTGCTGTGGAGCGATGTAGAGGACGATGAACGCCGCTGGGGAAGCATCGGCCGACCCGCGTCGTTCCTATTTCAGCTGGACGTCGTCAATGATCTCGGCGAACGGCAGGCGCCGGGCGAAGTTGGCGAGATCCGCGCACGCAGTCCAATGTCTCGCGGTCGTTACGTAGACCGGCTGGATCTTTCAGCACTCGACGCCAATGACTGGTTCAAACCCCGCGATTTGGCCTACATGGACGAGTGTGGTTTCGCCTACTACGTCGATCGCTGCACCGACGTCATCAACATCAACGGCCGCACCGTCTACCCACATACGGTCGAAGAACAGATCCTTGCGCACCCGAGCGTGCGGCAGTGCGGCGTCGTCGCGGTGCGCATCGGCGGGGTGGATCGCCTGGTGGCGGGCGTCGCGCTGCGTCCCGGCGCCGAATCCGGCGACGCCATGGCAGCCGAAATCCGTCTTGCCGGTTGTAAGAGACTAAAGCCCCACGAGACACTGCACGCCGTGTTCATCCTGGACGAGCTGCCGACCGTGCTCTCCGGCGCGAAGGTTAGACGCGCCGACCTGCAGGCGCAGCTCACGGCACGGCATGCGGGTTGACATGCAGCTGATCGCAGGACAGCTCACCCACCATGGATTGATGCGCGCAGGCCACCAGCGCATCCTCTCTAGAGTTGATGGCAGCGGAAAGACGGGTTTCGAACTGGCTGCGGTCGTGGCTGCATTGGCTGGCAATCTGGCAGAGCGTGGCCTGCGCCGGAAGCGCATCGGCCTTTGGTATTCGAACAGCATCGCTGCCGTCGAAGCATTTCTCGCCGTGGAGTGGCTGGGGGCGGTCCGCGTAGCCGCCGATCCCGCCCTAGCGGTGGACGAAGCGCGCAAGCTCTTTCTGGCGGCAGGGGTCGACCGCATCGTCGCCGATCCGGAGCACGCAGATCTGCTCGGAGGCGATGCGCTGGTGCACAGCGACGCAACGCCACTGGAGGGGACGGCTCTCTCGCCCGGTGAGTGGGTTCGCGACGAACCTGCCGTCGTCTACCCAAGGCAGATCACAAACGGCGAGCTGGTGGCTGTCACGATGTCGTACCGGAACTGGGCTGCATCGCTGACGACGAGCATGCGTCTATTCATGACGGGCGCATACGGCGCTCCCGTTAGCGGCGACGACCACTTTCTTACGACCCAGCAGATCATTCATGGGACTTGTCAGATCGGGACATTTCCTTTCATCGCCATGGGCCTGCCGCAAGTCGTACTCCCTCGCTTCGATGTCGCCACCGTCTTGCGGGCGATCTCGGATCACAAAGTGACTTCCGTGGTGTTGATCTCAGAAATGGTCAAGCGGATCAGTGCCGCTGAAGGCGTGGACATGTACCCGCTGCACCGTCTTCGTCGGGTCGTCTATGGCGGTGCACCTCTGGGCGTCGATGAGTTGCAGATAGCGATCGATGCGTTCGGGCCTTCGCTGCACCAGATCTATGGTCGCATGGAAGCAGGCTGGCCCTTGTCGATCCTGCGTGGGGACGAGCTTTGCCACGACGGCAGATTGCGCGAAGACCGAATGAACAGCTGCGGACGCCCGATCGCCGGCATCGAAGTCACCGTCGGCGGACATCATGACGGCCCAGCCGAAGGGGAACTGTGCGTTCGTGCCGATACCGTCGTCAAGGAGTTCGCCGACAACGACGGCTGGTGCCACACAGGCGACATCGTCCGTCGAGACGGCGACGGGTTCCTGTTCCATTTGGGACGATCTGATCGCCAGATCAATTGCGCTGGATACCACATCTATCCCGAGGAGATCGAAGAGGCTCTCATGGCAATTCCCGGGATTCGTCAGGCACGCGTTACAGGCGAGGACATGCCACCTTGGGGCATCACGCTGGTTGCTGAACTGGTGACCGAGGACTCGCAAGCCTCCGACGAGGAATGGACGCAGCGCATTCGCGCCGAACTCGGGATGCGCCTTGCCAAATTCAAGGTCCCCCGCGTTGTTCGAGTGCTCTCCGCCTGATCAACGCCAGCCGCGGCTGTAGCGGAACTCCATTTACTTCAGATAGGACATCTAGATGACAACTTCTGAAATTGCCAAGTACAAGGTCGCCGCCGTTCAGGCGGCCCCAGAGTTTCTTAATTTGGACAAGGGCGTCGAGAAGGCGGTCCGCCTTATTGAAGAAGCCGCGAAAAACGGCGCCAAGCTGATTGCGTTTCCCGAGGTCTGGCTTCCGGGGTACCCGTGGTGGATCTGGCTCGACTCGCCTGCATGGGGCATGCAGTTTGTCCAGAGGCATTTCGAGAATGCCCTGTTGGTGGGAAGTCCGCAGTGGGAACGCCTATGCGCTGCTGCTGCCGAGCACAGGATATTCGTTGTCCTCGGGTTCTGCGAGCGTCAGGACGGTACGCTGTACATTGCTCAAGCCATCATCGACGATGAAGGGCGAGTCGTGAGCACCCGTCGAAAGCTCAAGCCAACGCATGCCGAAAGGACTGTCTACGGCGAGGGCGATGGAAGCCATCTTTCGGTGCATCAAACGAGCATCGGCCGCATTGGCGCACTGTCTTGCGCCGAGCACATTCAACCGCTCAGCAAGTACGCCATGTATTCGCAGAATGAGCAGATCCATGTGGCGGCTTGGCCGAGCTTTTCAGTCTACAGAGGGGCAGCCTTTCAGCTGAGCCCGGAAGCCAATCTGGCTGCAAGCCAAGTGTATGCGCTCGAGGGCGGCTGCTATGTGCTGGCTCCTTGCGCGTTGGTGTCCAAGGAAATGCTGGAGATGCTGGCTGACACGCCGCAGAAACGGCAGCTGCTGCTTGAAGGTGGGGGATTCGCGCAGATCTTCGGTCCGGACGCCAAGCCGCTGTGCGAGCCGTTTCCGGAGACGCAAGAGGGCTTGCTCTACGCCGATGTAGATCTTGGCTTCATCGGCGTGGCCAAGGCGGCATATGACCCCACCGGACACTATTCCCGCCCCGATGTCGTTCGGCTGCTGTGGAATTCGAAGCCGGCGACCCGCGTTCACAGCTTCCAGGCCGACCCCACCGAATACAACACCCAAGGCGAATGAGTGAATTTACCGAGAAAGGAGACATCCGTGTCCGCGAGAACAATCTTGTCTATTCTCAAGTCCCGTCCTGCGGCCGCGGCCTTTGGCCTCGTGGCGCTTGCGCTCACCACTCAAGCACAGGTACATGCCGAGCGCATCGCACCCAATCCAGGTTCCGCCAATAGCGTCTGGATGGTCAAGAACGCCGGCGCACCGATCAACACCGAGTACCACGACGGCTGGGCCACGATCACGGGTGACGGACTGACCTTGTACTTCTCGTCGAATCGGCCAGGCGGCGTGGCGCCCGCGAACGCGGAGGACGGATGGTACATGGGCAAGGACGGCACACCAACGCGCTATAGCGTGTACGTAAGCCACCGCGCAACACGCAGTTCTCCTTGGGGCGATCCGAAGTTGCTGCCCAGGGGCGTGAACAGCGGCTATGCGGATCACAGCGCGCTCCAATCCGATGATGGTCATTGGCTGTTCTTCGCAAGCGATCGGCCCGGGGGGTGCGGTGGACTCGATCTGTATGCCAGCTACCGTAGAAACATCAGAGACGACATGGCATGGGAGCAGCCAGTCAATCTCGGTTGCGAGAACGATGGCGGGCCGAACAGTTCAGGAATCGATTCCTGCCCCAACTACGACGGAAAGGCCAACATCTACTTCACTTCTGCGAAGGATGCGAACCCGGTCAATCTCGATTTCAAGGTCACCCGCTTCGACCGACTCACCCGCAAGGCAGGCGCTGCGAGAATCCTGCCGAACAGCATCCCGGACATGGATGGTCACATTGACCCCAAGCATCGCTATGTGTGGGCGATCTACCCGGACGGCGTTGGCGGCAGCGACATCTGGCAATTTGAGGCTGGTGCGAATGCCAGGGACCCGTCGCAATGGAAGAAGCCTATCAAGCCTCTGCCCTCGCTGATCAACACCAAGTATGAAGATCAAATGCCAGCAGTCACTGGGGACGGCGAGATTCTGACTTTCGTGTCTGATCGTCCTGGTGGCAAGGGCGGCCTGGACATCTATGAAGTCGTTCGCGCGCGCGAAGACCGCAGAACGGCAAAATAAGAGCGAACCAAGACCCCGCGAGGCCAGTGCCGCGCTGCGCGGGTAAGCGGCAATGCTTCCGAGTTGCTCAGCGAGGCGGCGCCGCGGAACTTCCCGTGCTAGACGTCGTGCGTAGCGCCTTGCCGCCATACCGCCCGCGCTGGCCGGTGCGCGCCTCCAGGTCGTCCAGCAGCGCCCGCTGCGCGGCGCTGTTGTGACGCCGCTCCAAGTATGCAGCGGAGAGCCACATACCGGTGCATCCATAGCCCCGCAACACCGCGTCAGTTCGCCTTGGTCCCTCTGCGGCTGCACCACCAGCGAGGGCACATAGATCACGCCAAAGCCATGCGCCTGGATCAGCGGCGGACCTTCGGACGCTTCCTTGCGGCTACGCACGGGCACGTCGATCGGAAATCCCTTGCCCTCGAAGCGCCATATGGGGTGCGTTCCACTGCGCGAATGGTCTGCCAACGCCTTTCCTGGAAGTGCCTCGGCTTGGGGGTGAAGCGCACGCCTCAAAGCCACCCGAAGAAATCACAGACTGCCTGCCGTTGTGCCAACGTGTCGCGCTCACCCAGCGCCATTACCTCCTGGGTGAAAGGAGCCTCGAACAACAGGTAGCTCGCCAGAGCGGAACCGCTCAGGTCACTGCTCGCGCTGGACGAACCCACGCCGCGCAACAGCGCGCGCACCGTTCGCGGCAGGTACTTCTGGTGCCGAGCCGCGATGTCGTCAATGCGCTCGCTTGGCGCGATCACCAGCGCCTTCACCGACCGCAGTGAGGTGGCCAGGCGCTGCCCCAGCGTCATCATTTCCAGGGTACGGTTGACGCGCTCCATACGCTCGATGTCCACCGCGAGCGAATCGAGAAAGACGTTCGACAGCACGTGCCCACCAACTTGAGCCAGTGTCGGGTAACCGCCATCACGCACGATTCGCCCACGCGGTTCATGCAGCCGACCGGCACCAACGATGAGCATACGCTGCGCACCGAGATGGATCGCCGGCGAGATCGGTGAGGTTTGCCGCATCGAGCCGTCGCCGTACCAGCCGGCGTGCTCCGCATGCTCGATACGCTGTGCTGGAAATACGAAGGGGATCGCCGCCGAAGCGAGCAGGTGCTCCAGCCCCAGTCGCATGGGTACGGCCAGCCGCTGCGAGCGTTCATAGCCCGTCATGTCGCCGGTGGCCTCAAAGAAGGTGAGGTGTTCGCCGCTGGTGTAGCTGGACGCGCCTAGCGCCAGCGCGTGCAGATGACGCTCGGCCAGCATGCGCGGTAGCAGTTCCAGCGGCGCCCAATGTCGCAGCAGTTCGGCCAAAGGTTCATTGTCCAGCAGCGAACGTGGCCCTTCTTTGCGCCAGCGCGCCAACATCCAGCCTACCGAAATCGCGCTCAGCCACTGTGCACCGCTGCGGGCGATACCAAGCGCATCGGTGCGATACACCTGATCAGCGCGAAAGTTTCGCCAAACTGCGGCGATTGTCTCCACGCCCGCATCAAAGGAGTCTGCCCGGCAGGCTAAAGCGGCGGCATTGATTGCACCTGCCGAAGTACCGCATAGGATGCCGAATGGGTTCGGAGCCCCGTCGCCCAGACGTTCGCGGCGCAATCTCACCAGACCCTGCAACACGCCAACCTGGTAGGCAGCGCGTGCACCGCCACCGGACAGAACGAGCGCCGTCTTCTCGGCGCTCATGGCGGGCCTAGTATGTGCCACCGCAGGCACCCGAGTATGCCCGGCCGCCTTCACCACGGGAGAGAGAAGCGCAAGGACATAAAGTTCTCACCCGGATTGGGTTTCTTGATGCCGGCATTCGAGAAGTGCTGTACACGCAAGGAAACCTCGTAGGCCTTTTCCGGCCCAAAGCGGTAGCCAATTGCCAGCACTTCCGTGAACTGGAAGGCCGTGCTGAATCGACGCTGCCCTGAGTTGTAGAGACCGTCCAAGACGCTCCCTCCCAGGCCTGCCTCAAAGAACCAAGGAGATTTCGGTCCGGCGGGCTGGTAGCGCCAAGCCATCAGGGCTCCAAGCTGGGAATAGCCGCCTGTTGTGCCATCAGCATGGTGCGACCTCCAATGGCCACCCCATAGATCCCAATGCAGGGTCAGCGGACCCGCATCACGACTGATGCCCTTGAAGAGGCCAGAAGGCACCATCACGCCCACGTTCATTGCGCGTGTTGCGTCGCCTTGCAAAGAAGTCGCTCCAGCCTGCACATACATCTTCGCGTCGACAAAGCGAGCCTGGGCCGCAGAAACAGCCGGCAGAGCACCTACGGCCGTGCCAAAGAGAATGCGCACGCCGTGTTCAATGACAGTGCCGCGATGCCCACCACCGTTGCAGGTCCTCAGTCCGGCGAGCCTATCTGTGGTTTCTGAGCAAGGTGTCATGACCCAGCGTCCCTTCATATCCTTTGTTGCGCGAGCAGCTGGGTCATCGGTCCGTCTTCGACCCAGCCTTTAGCTCCTTCACGAACTGATATAGATGCGGCAGGAACGAAGACAGAAGCGGGTTATCCTTGTTTGCCAGGATCGCCCAGGCAAACAGCTTCAACCCGACCGCAAATGCCGCCGCGTCATCTTGGCTACTGAAGTCACCTCTGCTGCGAAGCCATGTCACGACGGAGATGATGTCGTCATGATTTCCGGCCTCAAATTGCAGAGGCTTGCGATCGCTGGGGATGCCATGCGAATCAGTCAACTGCTCCACAGTTACGCGATATCGGTATTGCCTCATTTGTATGGCTCCTCATGCTGGACGAATGGCGCTATTCACCGATGTGGATCCTCGGCGTCACGGACATACCGACGCGCAAATTCGCGGCACCAGGCTGGTCGGGGTCAATGCGAATGCGCACGGGTAGGCGCTGGACGATCTTGGTGAAGTTGCCCGTGGCGTTGTGTGGCGCGACGGCCGAGTAGCTGACGCCACTGGCCGGTCCGAGGCTCTCCACGGTGCCCTTCAGTACGGCCCCCGGCAAGGCGTCCACCTTGATGTCCACCGACTGCCCTGGCTGCACACGTGCCAATTGCGTTTCGCGGAAGTTGGCCGTGATGTAGACCGCATCGAGCGGGATCACCGCCACCAGCGGCTTGCCAGCATTCACGAATGCGCCGACGCGCACTGACTTCTGACCGATGAGGCCGCTGATGGGCGCTGTGATTTGGGTATAGGAGAGCTTCAACTCCGCCGCGTCCTGCGCCGCCTGCGCTTGGGAAAGTGCAGCCTTGGCTTTTTCAAGATCGGCTTTGAGGATGTCCGTCTGTTGCCGTGCCGCTTGCAGGCCCGCGCGGTTCCTGTCTCGGCTGGCCAGCCGAATGGCCAACTGCGCCTCGGCCTGTTGGCGCGCTTGGATCGAACCTGATCCGTCTGAAGCCAGGTTCCGATAACGCCTTTGGTTGGCCTCTGCCAATTTGAGTTCTGCGTCGTCCACCGCGACTGTCGCCTGAGCCTGACGTATGGCGGTCTCCTGCTGCGCCACGCGCGCGGCAAGCCCCGCGACGCTGGCCTTCGCGGCGGCGACTTGTGCCTTTGCCGCGTCCACCGCAACGATGAAGTCTCGATCGTCGATGGCCGCAAGCAGATCCCCGGCTTTCACTGGTTGGTTTTCTTCGACCAGCACCTTGCCGATCACTCCCGACACCTGGGGGGCGACGAGGGTGAAATCGGCCTGTACATAGGCGTCGTCCGTGGATTGGGTCGATGCGCTGGATTCGGGGCGATTCAGATAAATGACACAGCCCACTGCCACTGCGAGGAGCAGCACGGCACTGGTGATCTTGGCTTTTTTCGGCATGGCCATGGCGGAACTATCCTTGGGACGACGATGTGGATTGCGAAGCGGGGGCCTGCAAAATGGGAGCGGGAATGTAGGTCAGTCGCAATACGAAGGGGACCATCACCAGCGCCAAGACGCCCAGGACGCGATAGGCATCCGCGACCGACAGTACCAGTGCCTGCTGGGCGATGACTCCCATCAGTTGAGCGGGCTCCAGGGCAAGCGGAACGGAGTTGCCTACCAATGCAGCGTGATCCAGCAGCATTTCCGCGTGGACCCGCTGACTCACGGTCACAAGTTGCCCAACCACGGCGCCCCCGATTAGCGACCCCAGGGCGCGCAGCGTGTTGATGTTCCCCGACACATACGGGCCTTCGCTGGGGTGCACGACACTGGTACCCAGGAACAGCAGCGAGACGACCGCCATGGGCTGGCCAAAGGCTTGCAGCGTCTGCGTCAGCACGAACTGGTCGCGGTTCCAGTCGGAAGTCAGTTGCGCGCCAAGGAAGCACGCCAGGCCGATCAATAGCAGGCCGCCCGCGAACACGAATCGGGCATCGACCCATTTCCGGTACAGGAACAGCGCCACCACGGAACCCAGGGCGAGTTGAGGCAGCGCGACGATCAGCCCGATCGGTGCCATCTGAAGCGGTCGGTAGCTCTGCAGTGGCCCGAGAAAGGTCATTGGCAACATCACGCCGGAGGTCAGCACGACCAGAAGGCAGATGAACAAGGTGAAGCCCAGCGCCAGGTTGCGGCGGCTGAGCATCTGCAACTTGATGAACGGCGTGGGGTGATACCACTCCGTTAGCAGATAGGCCCCCAGCAGCGTCAGCCCGGCCACCAGCGAGACGACGATGAGGGGTGAATTGAACCAGTCCAGCCGAACGCCCTGATCCAAGGCGACGGCAATCAGGCCGAATGCCGGTGCGCCGAAGGCCATACCGGGCCAGTTGGCCTGCGGGAAACGGTCTGTCTGGATGGGGTCTTTGGGCAGGCCCCATCCGATCGTCAAGGCGGCAATCGCCGCGAGCGGAAGAATCTGCCAGTACACCCAGCGCCAATCGAACAGGCCATCCGTCCATTGCCCCGCCAGCCAGATCGAGAGATTGGGCGAGAAGGTGGCCGTCAGTGCATACAGCGCCAGTCCGTGCAGTCGGATGGGGGGCGGCAGAAACTTCAACGCCGCCATCATCAGCACGGGAATCATTGTGCCGCTGGCGATGCCCTGCAGAAACCGCATGGCCAGCAGCAGATCGAGGTCATGGATGAAGGGGATGCACACCGCCAGCAAAGTGCACGTGCCAATCATCCACAACTCGAAGCGGCGCACTGAAAGCGTGACGGCGAACCACGCTGAAAATGGCATGGCGATCACTTCGCCCGCGCTATAGACGGTGGTGAGCCAGGAGGCATCGTCCAGGCCGAAGCCCAGCGCGCCACGCACGTCGGCCAGTGCCAGCGCGCCCACGCGGTTGTTCAGTCCGGCCATCATGGCCGCGATGAGGATGCCGACCAGTCCCGCAATCGCCCGCTTCGGAGGGGCTGCCGCAGCGGTTGCCGCGGGCGGCGGCGCCGTCGACGACTGCGACGCTGCGGCGCTCATTGGTCAACCTTCGATTGCGAGGTGGCCGACGACACAGCGGTCGTCAGCGACGCGTCGCCGCCGGTCTGCTGCTCGGAAGAGAATGCGCCGGGGTCCCAGCCACCGCCCAGGGATTTGTAGAGATTGACCAGGGTGAGCGCGGCGTTGGTCGCGCTGGCATTGAGGCTGGTCTGGCTTGCGAGGACACCGCGCTGTGCGGCCAGGACGTTCAGGTAGTCGGCAGCGCCTTCCTGATAGCCGCGCTCGGCAGCATGCAGCGCCTGCTGGTTCTGCTCGTACGAAACCACCAACTCGGCATGGCGGTTCTGCTGGGCTGCCCAGGCGTCCAGGGCGTTGTCCACTTCATGCCAGGCTTGCAGCACCGTCTGCCGGTAGCCGATGGCGGCAGTTCTTTGCCGTGCCTCGTTCAGCGCCAGGCGCTGCTTCAGACGCCCGCCCTGGAAGATGGGAAGATAGACCGTGGGGCCGACGGAGAAGAACCGGGAATCCCAACTGTCGAGGTCGTTGAACTCGAAGGCTTCGACGCCGACCCTGCCTTTGAGGCCGATTCGCGGGTAGAAATCGGCTTTGGCGACGCCGATGGCTGCCGTCGCAGCATGGAGCTGGGCTTCGGCGCGCTGTATGTCCGGCCGCCTGTGCGCCAATTCGGAGGGCAGGCCCACCGGCACATTGGAAGGAAGCGACGGCAGAGGCATCGCTTCAAGCAACTGCGCATCGAGGGCGCGCGGCTGCTCTCCCAGCAGCAATGCCAGGACGTTCATCAGCGTGTTGCGGCGCTGGACCAATTCGGGTACCAGCGCCTCGACCGTTGCCAGTTGCGCGCGCGCCGAAGCGGTTTCAAAACGTGTGGCGACGCCATTGCGCTCACGGCTTTCGGCAAGGCGGAGCGTGCGATCGGCAACCTCCAGGTTCTGCCGGGTGATGTCCAGTTGCGCTTGCGTGCCGCGCAATTGGAGATAGGTACGGGCCACCTCGGCGGACAGGGCCACGCGTGCCGCCTCGCGCTCATACACCGTGGCCTCGAAGGCGGCCGCGGCGCTTTCGCGCGATCGACGCGCGCGGCCCCATAGGTCGAGTTCCCAACTGGCGTCGAATCCCAACTGCCAGAAGTCGCTCGCGCTCGTCGGAGCACCCAACGCGGCAAACTTGCCGTGCTCGCTGATGGCCTCGCGGGAATAGCCCGCCGAAGCACCCACACTGGGCAGCAGCAGCGAGGAGGCAATCCCCAACTGCGCCCGACTTTGCTCGATGCGCTCGGAAGCCATCTGCAGGTTCAGGTTGCCCGCCTGCGCACGGGCTTGCAGATCCGCCAGTACGTCATCGTTGAACAACGTCCACCATGAAGACGGGAAGTTCGCGGCGGATGTCTCCTGAGCCTGCGCGTAGTCCGCCCTGGGCGACAGTTGAACGGCTGCGAGCCTGTCGTCGGGTTTCACGAAGTCAGGACCAACCGCGCAACCGACCAGGGAGATCGTGCAGAGTGCCGTGCCTGCCTGTCGCAGCAGTTGTGAGAGCAGCGGTTGTGACGTCATGAAAGTTCACCCAATATACGAATAGTACCGAACCGCTCGGTTTGACATAAAAGAAAAGTTAACCAGCAGTTCAAATAAATTCCGAGCATCCTCATAACTTCGGATGCTCAGCGGCGGCGTGGTTGAGTTTGACCGTACCGAGCGGTTTGGTACTATACCGATTTCGGGGCGTTGTGTCAAAACACCCCAAGCAGGTGCGATGCATGGATCAAGCCATGACCGCCATACCGCCGAGCGGCGGACTGGTTGGTTGTGGCATTGTGATCGCCGAAGGCCGCGCTTGCGCAGGCTCTTGCAGAGGCATTCACTCTGGCCAGCCTGGCAGGCCATACAAACGGTGGTGGCCGACTAGCTGACCAACGCAGCGGCGGCACGCAGCGCCTGAAATTGGCGTAGGCGTAGTAGCAAAATTTCTCGAGCGAATCGGCGCAGCGCTGGACGCCATCACCACGGCGGGCCTTCTGATGACCTGCATCACTTCGAGCGGCGTCAGCACAGCGCGGTTTCCCCTGCCGCGACGCCATCAGGCGCCCGGAGCACGGGGCGAGTTGGTGGCCGGAATAGTTGCACGGCACGCCCAGATCGGTCGTGGTACCGAGCGTTTCGGGGGGCGCTATTCATCCATCCATCAGCTCCAGCACAGCCTGCACGAGCCGGCTCTCCGGATCTTCGAAGCCCGCGACTGCCGTGAAATGGTTGCAGTTGTGCTGATCCAACTGGCGAACCTGTGCGCCTGCGGCGCGCCAAGCATCGGCAAAGGCAGTCGACTGGCGCTGAAAATCTGGAGGCTCGTCGCCGCCGACGGTGATCACCAGAGGGAATCGCGAGGTATCGGTCGGCACATGGAACAAGGGACTTTGGCGAAAAATGGTGTCGTGGTCTAGTTGGAGCTTGGGCTGCAACCACGAATAGCGGAACGGTGTCAGGTCGAAAAGTCCACTAACAGGGACATCGCCTTTGACGAGGTCTGGCGGTAGACCATAGTCAGCTTGCCAATCAGTGAGAGCGATCATGCCGACTTGATGGCCGCCTGCGGAATGGCCGGCGACGTAAATTCGGTCTGGATCAACGTTGTAGCGCTGCGCGTTACGGTACAACCAAGCCACGGCAGCGCGGCTCTGTCGGATGATTTCATCGATCGATGCCTTGGGGCACAGGTGTAGTTGGTCACCGCCACGGTTACGCCGTGCGGTACAAGTCCGCGCGCCATAAGGCTCCATTCCTTGCTGGTAGTCGAGCTCCACCAGCCACCGTGGATAAAGACGACGAGAGGCGAGCCGGTGCGACTGGACGGAAAAATGTCGACAGTCTCATCCACGGTGGGACCGAAGCGCTCGTCCAGATAGCAGTCCAACTCGCTGCGCGCCAGCTTGCTGTGCGCCAGCTTGCTGTGCGCCAGCTTGCTGTGCGACGTGACCCATTCCCAGATGGCGCGCATATCCTGGGGCGCCTCGCAGTCGCATTGGAGGTCGATTTCTTCTTGCGTAGTGAACTCCCGATACAGCTTCATATGTAGTCTCCTGTGGATCGGCTCAATAGGTTCGGCATGGGTAATGCGTTTTCCCAAACGCCTAGAGCGGAGCGAGTAGCTGCTCCCCGATGCCATTCGTCTAACCGCTAGCTACGTTGTCGTCTGTTGTGCCAAATCGAGCGCCACATCGACGATCATGTCTTCTTGCCCACCAACCATACGACGCTTGCCAAGCTCCACCAGAATATCGACCGTCTTCAGACCATACTTGTGACCGGCGGCCTCGGCGTGCCGCAGGAATGAGCTGTAGACACCGGCATAGCCGAGCGCGAGCGTCTCTCGATCAACACGCACTGGACGATCTTGCAGAGGGCGAACGATGTCATCGGCGGCATCCATCAATCTGTACAGGTCCGTACCATGCTGCCAGCCCATGCGTTCCGCGGCGGCGATGAATACCTCCAACGGCGCATTCCCGGCACCCGCGCCCATGCCAGCCAGGCTTGCGTCGACACGGATAGCGCCTGCTTCTACGGCCACGATGGAATTGGCCACGCCGAGGCTGAGATTGTGATGCGCATGAATCCCAATGGCAGTTTCCGGCTGCAAGACTTCACGCAGCGCGAGAACACGATCTCGAACATCGTTCATGTTCATCGCGCCGCCGGAATCGACGACATAGCAGCAGGTCGCGCCGTAGCTTTCCATGAGCTTGGCCTGCTCAGCCAGAGCTTGCGGCGAGGACATGTGACTCATCATTAGGAAGCCCACCGTGTCCATGTCCAGCTTGCGAGCGAGTTCGATGTGCTGGCGCGACACATCGGCTTCAGTGCAGTGGGTGGCGACACGCACGATGCGCGCGCCGGCGTTGTACGCGGCCTGCAGATCATGCACGGTGCCTATGCCTGGCAGCAGGAGTGTCGCGATCTTGGCGTGCTTCACAACATCGGCTACAGCTTCGATCCATTCCACGTCGGTGTGAGCGCCAAAGCCGTAGTTGAAGCTCGAACCCTGAAGGCCATCCCCGTGCGCGACCTCTATGGAGTCAACGCGGGCCTCGTCCAGCGCCAGGGCGATCTGACGTACCTGAGGCACAGAGTATTGATGGCGGATAGCGTGGCTTCCATCGCGCAAAGTGACGTCGGAAATATAAAGCTTGGACGCTGCGGCGTTCCCGTTGATGCTCATCGTTGTGCTCCTCGTTCAGGCGGCGACCGTCCCGGCCGTCATCCGTGCTGCCATTTGTTCGGCTGTGCGAAGGCCGGCGCTGGTCATGATGTCGAGATTTCCCGCGTAAGCCGGCAAGTAGTGCGCTGCGCCTTCGACTTCCAGGAAAATGCTGGTTTTCAGGCCGGAGATGCGGCCCACGCCTGGCACGTTCAGGTTCTCGACACGATCAAACTGCACGGTCTGCTTCAATCGATATCCTGGCACGTAGCTCTGGACATCGGCGGCCATCCGGGCAACCGAATCGGCAATAGCTGCTTCGTCAGCCACGTCGCTGAGCGTGTACACGGTGTCGCGCATGATCAAGGGCGGATCGGCGGGGTTCAACACGATGATGGCCTTGCCTTTCGATGCGCCACCCACAACTTCAATGGCCTTTGAGGTTGTCTCGGTGAACTCGTCGATGTTGGCCCGAGTCCCTGGCCCGGCACTCTTACTAGCGATAGAAGCCACGATCTCGCCATAGTGGACCTGGGTCACGCGAGAGACCGCGGCTACCATGGGGACAGTTGCCTGGCCGCCGCAAGTCACCATGTTGACGTTCAGCGCATCCAAGTTCTGTTTGCCATTGACTACGGGGATGCAGTACGGACCGATGGCGGCCGGCGTCAGGTCAATGACGCGGATACCGGGTTTGTACTTGCGCAGCAGTGCATCGTTGTGGACGTGAGCCCCGGCGCTCGTAGCATCGAACACGAAGTCGATTTCCTCGAAGATGGGCAGACGCGTCAAACCCTCTACACCTTCGTGTGTGGTGCCTACGCCCAGGCGAGAAGCACGGGCAAGACCGTCCGAGGCAGGGTCGATCCCCACCATGGCCCCTACTTCGATGTGACGGCCGTGACGCATGATCTTGATCATCAGGTCCGTGCCGATGTTTCCGCTGCCGATGATGGCGGCTTTGAATTTTCGGGTCATAGAGAACTCCAGATATAGACGCTGCAAGTGCGGTGGTGCGCTTGACGCGCAAGACCCCAATCAAACCAGTTGAAAGCTAACGCTCCCCAAGCCCTGCATGCGCATCGAAATGTGCTGACCGGGATAGATCCACTCCGCGGGCGTCGCCCCCCCGGCCAGAACGATCCAACCGGCCTCCAAGGGTTCGTTCGCAGCGGCCGAAACCCGCGCTGCGGCGACCAGCGAGCGCAGCGGATCGCCGAGCAGCGCCGCCGTGGAGCCGACCTGCACGGCGCGGCCGTCCAGGCTCATGACCAGCCCCAGGTTGCCGAAGTCCGTGGCCGGCGAATGCCAGCCGCCAACCACGAAGCCGCTGGAAGACGCGTTGTCCGCGATGACCTCCGGCAGCGTGAACTTGAAGTTCTGATAGCGGGAGTCGATCACCTCCAAAGCAGGTGCAATCGCTTCGACCGCCGCCAGCGCCTCGGCTCCGGTGACATTGCCCGCCAGAGGCTTTTTCAGCAGGAATGCCAGCTCCGGCTCGACCCGGGGATGCACGAAACGCGAATGCTCGACATTGGAGCCCTCCTCCAATTGCATGGCGTCAGTCAATCGGCCCCAGATGACATCGGACAGCCCCATCTGAACCATCTTGGCCCGGCTGGTGAACCCCATCTTCACGCCGACACGCCGCTCGCCCCGCTCAAGTCGACGGGCGATGGAGCCGCGCTGGATCTCGTAGGCGTCGGGCAGGTTCAGTGTGTTGTCGGTGTCGAACTGTGGGACCTCGTGCGCGTATCTTGCGGCGTCGTCCAGGCGGATGATGATTTCTTCGTGCACGCTCATGCCGCAACTCCATTCATTTGGTTGGATTCAAACTCTGTGCGAACGCTTCCCACGCCATTGATGTGGCACTCGAACACGTCGCCCGGCTTGACCGCGACCATCGGGCCCAGCGCGCCCGAAAGGATGAGTTCGCCGGCACGCAGCGGCTTGCCCAGGCGGGACATGGTGCGCGCCAGCCAGACCACAGCGTTCAGGGGGGTGCCCAGGCAGGCCGCGCCTGCGCCGGTAGACACCGGCTCCCCGCGGCGCGACAGGCACATTCCTACCAAGCTCAGGTCCAGGCCACGGGGAGAAATCGGCGTCGATCCCAACACGTAGACTCCGCTCGAAGCGTTGTCGGCCACGGTATCGACGAACTTGATGTTCCAGTCAGCGATGCGGCTACCCACGATTTCCAGCGCTGGAACCACGTAGTCCACAGCCTGCAGGACCTCCTGGTGCGTAGGCTGCTCCGTGTCCAGGTCGCGGCCGAGGACAAAGCCGATTTCTGCCTCGACCTTCGGTTGATGAAGAATCGACAGAGGGATCGTCTCGGCATCGCCAAAGGACATGTCATCGAAGAGAGCACCGAAGTCGGGCTCGTCCACACCGAGTTGCTGTTGAACGACGACGGATGTCAGGCCGATCTTGCGACCGACCACGCGCCGGCCCAGCGAGATTCGCCGTTGTGTGTTGATGCTCTGGATCGCGTAAGCGTCGTCCACGTTCATGTCCGGGAACGTGTCGCGCAGGGGCGCGATCGGTTTGCCGCTTTGCATCGCCTGATAAAGAGACTGAGCGGCCTCTTCGCGTTGTTGTGGTGTCACGATAGAACCTTCCTCTATGCGTCTGGGGCCGGCGGCTTGTAGGCCACTGCCTTGATTTCGATGCGCAGCATCGGGTGAGGCAGCTGATGGACAGCCACCGTAGTGCGGGTTGGACCGTCGTAGCCGAAGTACTCGGCGTAAACCTCGTTGTAGCCCTTGAAGTCGCCCATATCGACCAAGTAGGCCGACAGCTCGACCAGATCCGTCAGATCCGCGCCTGCGGGCTGCAGGATGGCCCGGATGTTCTCGATGACCGCGCGGGTCTGCGCACGGATATCTGCATCCAGGACGCCCATGGGGTCGGCCTCGGCGCCGACAAAGCTGTTGTCGGGACGGCGCGAGCTGGTGCCTGAGACAAAAAGAAAATCGCCGGCGCGCTTGATGTGGGGAAACTTGCCGCGCGGCTGCGAGCGGCCTTCAACCACGGCCGACGATGTAGCGCCCGTGCTCACGGTCTTATCTGTCATGGGAGCCATCCGGCGCATCTACATGGATGCAGACATTCGTGAGCTCGGAATAGAAGTTCAGCGAGTGGAGCCCCCCCTCACGGCCGATACCCGACAGGCCGCTGCCACCGAACGGGGTTCGCAGGTCGCGCAGGAACCAGGCATTGACCCAGGCGACGCCCACGTTCATGGACTGCGCGACGCGATGAGCCTTGTTCACATTGCTCGTCCAGATCGTCGCGGCCAAGCCATAGGGCGTCGCGTTCGCGCGCTGGATAACTTCTGCCTCCGAGTCGAAGGGCGTGACGTGACCAATCGGCCCAAAAATCTCTTCCGTGACGCATCGTGCGTCGTCGGGCAGGCCGGCGAGTAGTGTCGGTTCAACCCAGAAGCCGCCATCGAGCTGGTTGCCGAAAGAGGGTGTTCCGCCGCCTGTGATGAACTCTGCGCCTTCCTCGCGCGCCAGCGCGTAGTAGCTGAGCACCTTGTCGCGATGGGCGGCAGAGATGACAGGCCCCATGCACGTCGCCTCGTCGGTGGGGTCACCGAGCTTGATCTGTTTCGCGCGTTCGGCAAGTGCCTTCACGAAGCGGTCATAGATTGGCCGCTCGACGAATATGCGCTCGGAGCACAGGCAGACTTGGCCGCTATTGAGGAATGCCGCGCGCGTCATGCCTGCCACGGTCTTGTCAAAGTCGCAGTCGGCGAAGATGATGGCGGCGTTCTTGCCGCCCAGTTCGAACGACACGGGCTTCACGCCTTCCGCAGCGGCGTGCATGATGGCGGTGCCCGTCTTCGACTCGCCCGTGAAGGTGATGGCATTGATGCCCGGATGCGTGGTGATGAACTCCCCAGCCGAGTTCGGGCCGAAGCCATGCACCAGGTTGAAAGCGCCAGCAGGTAACCCTACCGTCTGCATGACCTCGGCGAGCAGTGTGGCGGTTCCAGGCGTCTCCTCCGATGGCTTGGCCACCACCGCATTTCCGCAGGCCAGTGCGGGGGCGACTTTCCAGCTGAACAAGAGCAGCGGGAGGTTCCAAGGAGAAATGATGCCGACCACGCCCAAGGGCTTGCGCACGGCGTAGTTGATCGCATGGGAGCCGCCAGGCAGATCCGTGCGGAAGGTGTCCAGCGGGGCCGTCTTCAGAATATCCGCAAAGATGCGGAAGTTCGCGGCGCCCCGGGGAATGTCCAGTTTTGAGGCGAGCGACACGGGTTTGCCCGTGTCGCTGACCTCGGCGGTCAGGAAGTCATCGGCGCGTCGATCAATCTCGTCTGCAATGCGATACAGCATGTCGGCCCGATCCGAGACGCTGGCCGAGCCCCAGCCGCGGACGGCCCGATGGCCGGCCGAGACAGCCTCATCAACCATCTCCCTGGTGGCCTCGTGCACATCGGCGAAACGAACGCCGGTCGCCGGATTGATCCCTGCAAACCGCTTGTCGCTCTCGACGAACCGGCCATTAATGAAGTTTTTGTACTGCTTCAAAACGAATGCTCCTTTGGAGGCAAATTTGGGCTTGCGCCGCAAGCCCTGTCGATAATGCGCTACTGGACGTCAAACTGGACAATAGCGCCACCACTGCCGTAAAGCGGGGCATACTCATGCACCGTCGCCTTCTTGAAACTGGCGTTCATGGCACCGAGCAGCCAATAGAAGTGCTTGAGGCCCATGTCGGGGCGAGCCTCGGTGGAGTACTGCGGAAGGATCGCGCGAATCGCCTCGATGTCGCCGCTTTCCATGAGCGCCAGCACTCGCTGGTTCCACTTGTCATCGGCTTCGGACAGGATGTGGTCTTTCTCCAGATCGATGTTCTCGCGGAACGCACTGTTGGACAGGCCACCTATTCCCAGCACGGCCGCGCGCTTGTCCTGCAACGCAGCCGAGGCGATCGCGCCCAGTTGCTCCGTTTGCTCGGCGCTGTGGTACAGGTTGTTCGCTGCGATGACGACCGGCAGGCTGGCTGAGCCGAAACCCATCAGCGTCGTGGCGGTGATCGTTCCGGTGTCGATCGGGAACTGGTCGTAATCGACACCGCGTGTCTTGATCCCCGCAGCATTGCAGGCGTCTACGCAGCGCTGGGCCAGGGCGCAGTCCGAGTGGATGTCGAAGGCCTGCTCGCCGAATTCGTGCCAGTTTTCATCCACGTGCACGCCGGTGCTGCGCGCGCGTGTGATCCACAGCTGGTCAAGCACCGCGAACCATTGCGTTGAATAAACAAGCACGCAGTCGGGTTTCGATTCAGCAAGTGCTTTGCCGGCTCGCGAAAGGCCTTCGCGGATGCGCCCCCAAGGCGTGATATCGGGCCGCAACTGCGGCAGTGGGCTGCCGGGGAGGAGGAATGCAGAAACGATGGTCATGTTGAAGTCTCCTGCTTCTTATGCTTATGGTGGACTCAGGCGGCTTACGCCACGGACTCCAAACGGGAAAGGCCGACATCCTCAAGGTTCCACTCGATCACCGCGTTGCCAGTGCCGATGACGGTGCCGTAGCCATGTAGCTTGCCGGCCAGTTCGGGATAACCCATCGCTGCGTGCATCCAAGTGAATGCACCGGACTTGATTTCAGCAAAGGCTTCTTCGATGAACTGAGGGAGCAGTTCGAAGACTTCCTTCATGTGGCCCTTGCGCATGAGTTCGATCATGCGTACATCCCACAAGTAGCCGTCGTAGCGCTCCGGGTGCTCTTTGGACATGTCCTCAGGCAGCGCAGGCTCCTCATGGAAGTGCCAGTGCGACAGCGTATTGCTCGCCAGAAGGACTGCACGCCGCCCCGTCTTCCGAATAGCTTCTCGCGTGGCACGACCGAGAAGGTCCATCTCGCCCAGCCCCTCTTTGGTGTTGAGGTAGTACGGCGTGTTGTTGGCCGAGATCCCCACCACGGGGATATCCCATTGCGGGCGGACCATGTGCAGCGTGGTGATGGTCCCGTAGTCCACGCGGAAGCTCGGGTTGCGCATCATCTTGCTGACCAGACCCAGCTTGGTTGCTTCCTCGCAGCAGGCCTCGGCCAGTTCCACATCGACGTTCATGCCGAAGTCGTAGCGGAACAGATTCGGAAAGATGGGATCGACCGAGCGCCCCGTAAGCCGAGGTACGCCCAGGAAATGATGGCCCACCTGAGTGATCCAGTGCGGGGAATGGACGATCAGAACATCGGGCTTCAGATGCTCGATGTTCTCGCGCACTTGATCGTAGGCCCAGCGCAGCGGTTCCCAGCCGCCTTGCGACCTCGGTTCGTTCTGAGGCGGGTTCTCCCCATAGACCAGATGCGGCGGATGGGGCGCCAAGAGGCCGGACAGAATCTTGCCTTCGTTCATAGCAGTTCTCCTCAAATTGACAACTGAAACTCGATTTCCACCGCAGCACCCAGCGGGAGGGACTTCACGACCGTGAAGGTTCTGGCGGGTGGAGCGAGCTGAGTAAAAAATTCGCTCCACACCTCGTTCATGCCATCTGCTGCACCTTCGCCGGCGCAGTACACACGCGCCACCACAACGCGCTCAAGGGACCAACCTTGTTCCGCACAGAGGGCTTGGATATTCCTGAAGATTTGCCGGGTCTGCCCCGCAGCCGTTTCAGCGGCCAGGCCGCCCGTAGCCGGGTCCAGACCAACAAGCCCCGAGACATAGACATCCGAGCCAACCTGGACTGCAGGCGAATAGCGGAAGTGAGGGGGCGGGAGCGCGTCTGACCGTTCGATGCGCCGCAACAGAACCTGTGGCGTTGGCTTGATGGTTCGCATGGTTTACGCTGATCCTTTGATTGTCTGCGTCCGTATGAAACGTATACGTACTATCGTAAGGGGCGTCCACGCACCGGAATATAGGTGATAACCCTATGTTTATCGCCTCAAATACTCAAAAAAACCCCTCCTGGGTCCACTCTATAGTACGTACACGACGTATTGTCAATATGATGGGACCTATCGTAATATTCAGTACCTACCGCTACATACGACTGCCACCCGCAATGAATTCCAACTCGTCGTCTCGTGCTCTCACGAAGGAGGTTCAAGCCCTCCTTCGGCATTTCCGGCTTGAGGATGTGCCTTCCCACCTGCTACGCCGCGCACACTTCAAGGCCGAGGAGATCTTCGCCAATGCGTTTTCCGAGGAAGGGGTCACGCCACGGCAGAAGGCGACCCTGGTGTTGCTTTACCAGGAGCCAGGCCTCAGCCAGAGCGCGCTATCTGAACGCTTGGCGATGGATCGCAACACGGTGGCCGAGATGGTTCGACGGATGAGCAGCAGTGGTTTGATCGAGCGCAGACCATCACCCTCCGATGCTCGCGCCTACCAGCTCTACGTGGCACCTGCGGGAATCGAGTTGCTCAATCGAGTGATGCCACGCGATGGATCCGTTGAAGACCAGCTGCTCGCTCGCCTGCCAGAGGAGTACCGCGGCCTTTTCGTCAAGTGCCTACGCTTGATCGCCGAAGACAGTGATCGAGCCTGATCGGACGCGAGCAATTGAGCCGAGACATTCCCCCGCTCAGGTGGTGTTCCATCAATGAGCGTCAGTCAGTAGGCGTGAGTTCCATGTCATCGTCCATCCTCCGTCATTGCCGCTCGACAAAGTGACGGAGCACGATGGATGCGCGCCCGATGCCGGAGGAGACTGGCGGGACGGCGTTGCCCAGGCTGGCATCACGACCGGCGCTGTCGGCCCTGCTCCTGCTCTCCGGTCCTCGATTGGACGGCATGTGCACGCATGGTCCGGGCGATGACGCCGCCGCGTCATTCGCACAGTCCGTGTTCTACCAGAGTGGGCACGGCGTTGCATCGACGGAGCAATGGTTCTTCGTTCGAGCCCGTGCCTGCAATCACGCCCAAAACCCCGCATGGGCCTCATGTCCCTCCGACTTGCCACGTGTACCTTGCCCTGGCTCAATCTATTTACTATACTCGCAAGTCTGCTAAATGTGCTTGGTGCGCCATGGAAAGCTTCTTCACGCCGCTGCTCACTCATCCCGTCACCTTGGTGGTCGCCAAGGTCGTGCTGACCTTCGTGTTCTGGACGGCAGGCCTGTTCGGTGTCTTCAACTTCAAAGTCATTGTTCAGGAGATGATCGATGCAAACTTGCCATCGCCTCGCTTATTTGCGATTGCAACAATGGCTACCCAGCTCACTGGCTCGGCGCTGGTGATCACGAATTTCGCTGGACTTGGATGGATTGGTGCTTTTGGCTTGACGGTCTTTCTTCTTCTCACAATTCCCATAGGTCATCCTTTTTGGAAGTTCGAAGAACCAAAACGCACGGGTGAGTTTCATATCGCGCTTGAGCACATCACTGTCGTGGGTGGCCTCATGCTTGCGGGCATTCTTTCGACGCTGCCTTTGCCGTGATACGCAAAGCTGGAGCATTTCATGACAAGAGAGAAACGGCCCCGCGGAAGACCGAAAGACGATGCGAAGAAAACAGCTTTGCTGGACGCTGCACGCGCATTGCTCCTGGCCCGCGGTCCTGACGTCACGATAGATGAAATCGCGGCGAGCGCCGGCATCGCAAAGGCGACCGTCTACGCGAATTTCGCGGATAAGAACGCTCTTATCGAAGCCGTGATCCGACGAGAGTCGGACATGACCATCACGGATGAGCAGCTTGTCCGGCTGGCTAAGGCCCCCATCGCAGATGCGCTGTTTGAGTTTGGGGTGCAGTTCGTCAGATTCATCAACCACCGTGACCTGCTCGGCTGGGATCGATTGATCGCCTCTCTGGAAGCCCATCAAACCGAGCTACCCAAGCGATTTTTTGATCTAGGCCCAGGTCGCGGTCAACGTTTGCTGACGAAGATGATCGCGGACGCTGTAGCGAGCGGTCAGATTGAAACTGATGACGCAGCTTATGCCGCCGATGCGTTGACCGGTCTTTGGCTCGGGTTCGTTAACCTCGAAATCAAGCTTGGTGTTCGTCAACCCATGAAAGCGAATGAGATAACGCAGCGGGTCAGACGAGGAATAGATATCTTCATGAAAATATATGGGAAGCACGATGAAGGTTACCCATTTACTGCGCACTACGGCTAGGGATATGTCGGCTGAGCACATCGAAGCAGTGTTCTGGCGGTTCACGGTTGAGCCGACGGCAGGCCGGTGCTCTCAATTTTTTGACCATTCTCACGTACTGGAGTAAGAGTGCATGCGTAACATCGTCGATTCCATTCTGGGTAGTCGCTGGCTTTGGCTGGTAGCCCGCGTGCTTTTAGCGGTAGTTTTTCTATCCTCCGGATTGGCCAAACTCATAGACTTTGAGGGCGGGCTGGCTGAAATGCGAGGGGCTGGATTATCGCCAGAAGGTCTGTTCAATATAGCAACGATCGTAACGATGCTAGGCGGGTCTGCACTATTGCTGCTGGATCGACTCTTATGGGTTGGCGCTGGAGCACTGGGCTTTTTTTTGTTCCTTACGATTGTTGTGGTACATCGCTTTTGGGCTCTCCCCGAGGCGGAAGCAATGCCCGCCTTGTATGTTGCACTTGAACACATCTCGTTAATTGGCGGATTGATTGCTGCCAGCATTGCCGGTCACCTGCACAAGCGTCTTCGTTCCGGCAAATAGGCGCCCAACCGCCGTTTTAGTTGGCCCATGCGTTTAGACGGGTCTGGTGCAAGCTGGAGTTGCTCGTGCATTGATTGAGCTTTGCAGCCGGAGCGCTGTTATCTTGTGGTGGCATCTGATTTGATCTACGCCGCGGGAATTAATCATGTTCGATTTCTCCTATATTCGCATCCTCACTGCTTCTGGCGCCGTGCCTAGTCGCCGGATGGCAGAGGTACTGCTTGGCGCAGGAACCACCTCCATCGTCGCACAAGGCTTGCACGCAAAGCAGGTTACCCAGCTTGCCTCACGACACTCGACGAATTTGAAAGTCGACTTTCACGATGCCGCTTTGCTCAGAGATGCGCTGCATGGGGTCGATCGACTTTTGATAGTGCCGGCCAGTAGGGCTGATGCTGCCGTGTACCACTTGGCTCAGGTACAAGCGATTGTGCAGGCTGCAATCCAGGAGCGCGTACAACACCTTATCTATCCCTCGGTGGCGGCCGTCTCGCTGCCCTGGGCATATCGGCATCTGGCCTCGGAGCGCCTCATTGCGCAAAGCGGTATTGGATTTACGATCTTACGCATTGGCACCCTGGCCGACTGCATTTTTCATCGGTTGCCGATAGCCCTGAGATCCGGTGTATGGCCGACTTCCGCAGGCAAGGGCCGTACGAGCTACGTTTTACGTGACGACGCTTTCAGTGCCAGTGCTGCTGCACTAAATGCACACACTCTGCCAGGCGCTGACTTGGTTATTTCGGGCACGCAAGACTTTTCTATGGGTGAACTTGTGCGCGAGATCAACCTCATCTTTGGTGCACACATCGAGCCTGCCCATGTCGATGACGACGTCGTCCTGGCAACGCTCACGGGCGCCGGCGTGCCGGCATCGATTGCAGCAGGACTGGTAGCAACGGACCGAATCATGCGGCGCGGCGACGCTCACGCTGTCGGCGAAGGAGTTAGGCAACTGACTGGCAACCCCGCTGTTGCAGTGCGAGAGTTCCTTTTAGAGCGACGGATTGATGTCCTTCTGGCCAGCAAATACGGTTGGAGTCGGGATGTCGCCTTCACTCGCCCACCTTCGTCGGTGCAATTCCTCTAGGCGCACTTCACGGAAAGCCCTGATCGCGGCTTTGCGTTGTCCTCATCCGATTGACGGCCGTCGCTGCCTGCCAATCTCGGCATCTCACCACAGCACGAGCTGCGTGGCCTGCAATTGGGCTGCTGTCGCAGCAGCTCTTTTGGGCAAGTCGTTGGCGGCATCCTCGTCAAGGTCGGAAGAGCCCGCTGGCAGGAATGAACTGCGCCGACGCTGGCCAGACACTACTCGTCTACCACTGGCGGATGCAGCACGCTGGTGTACCGAATCGCTCGGTGTGCCATAGCGCAATTAAGATCAAACTGGCAGCTATCTCACAAGTCGATATACCTGAATCCGTGAGCCCAAGAGTGAAAGTGCCTCACCCTGCGGGTGCGTTCGATTTGAGGTAGTTTGGTAAACGCGAGACAGGTGTGGGGCGTTGATGGGCCTGTTGCAAACGCAGTACCTGAGTTC